>WNFI01502364.1_pt1 | contig 46258 bp, 54 predicted proteins | sample 5400471 | NCBI WGS metagenome assembly WNFI01 (sample SAMN13153348, study PRJNA577476) | soil metagenome | isolation source: 100 cm saprolite on Douglas fir-dominated hillslope | place: USA:California | collected 2013-09-17
CGACGATGCTAGCAGCCCGGGCTAAAGCTCGCTCCAGTATTTCTCGACCCGCTTGAAGGACACCGGGTAAGGCGTCTTCAACTGCTGCGCCCACAGCGATACCCGCAACTCCTCGAGCATCCAGCGCATTTCTTCCAGTTTGGGGCTGCGCACGCCGCGCGCACGATCGGCAACCAGCTTGGTCTGGTAGGTCTGCCAGTAGCGCGCGAGTTGCTGCTGCCAGTTGGCGTCGCGCTCCGGATTGGACGCGATCTTGTCGAGGCGCATGGCGATCGCCCTGATGTAGCGCGGATAGTGCTTGAGGCGCTCGAACGGGACGGCGGCCAGGAATCCGGGGGGCAGCAATTCCTTGAGCTGCGCGCGAATGTCGGCCAGCGCGCGCGGCCAGGCCACGTATTGCGGCTGCCCGATCTTCGCGCGCAGCGTCTGGTGCTCGGACAGAATTTCTCCGGCGATACGGCAGATTTCCTGCGCGACGTCCATCAACCGCGTCTTGCCTTTCGCCGTCCTGGTTTCGAACTGTTTGCGGTTGCGTATTGGTTCCTGCTCGACAAAGAAGGCACGATCGGAGATTGCCGTGACCAGCTCATCCCGCAGCCGGTCGGCCACCGCAGACTTGTCCTGCTTGCCGCTACCTTGCTCGTCCAGCAACGCATAGCGCAGCTGCATTTCGTTGAAGCCGGGCAAGTTGCGGGCGAGGGACTTCATCTGTTCCGGCAACGCGAGCTGGAACAGGCGGCGCAGCCCCCGCCGCGTCGCTGCATCGGCTTCGGCCTCCGTATCCAGCAGCGTCAGGCCGACCGACTTGCCCTTGTCGACGATCGCCGGATAACCGATCAGCTTTCCCCTGCCGCGGTCGACTTCTATTTGTTCCGGCAGTTCGTCGAAATCCCAGGTAACCGAGCTCTTGCGCTCGAAAGCACTGCTGGCGGTTTCGCTGAACGTGCGGCGCGCTTTTACGCCGAGCTGGTTGCGCAGCAAAGGCAAGTCCCGGCCGCTCGCGATTTCATGCCCGCCTTCGTCGACGACGCTGAAATTCATCAACAGATGCGGCGGCAGGTCGGCGACATCCCACGCATCGACTGGGACTTCGACCCCGGTCTTTTTGAACAACGCCTGCGACAGGGCATCGGTCAGAGGCCCGCTCTCCGGATCGAGAATCTCCATGGCCGCAGTGACCACTTGCGGTACCGGCACGAAGTTCTTGCGCAGCGTCTTGGGCAGGCCTTTGAGCAGATACGTGATCTTGTCCCGCAGCAGCCCGCCGACCAGCCATTCGCAGCGCCGTTCGTCCACCTGGTTTAGCAGATGCAGCGGCACAATCATCGTTACGCCGTCGAGCGCATGGCCGGGATCGAAGCGATAGGACAGATCGAAAGTCTGCATGCCGACCGTGAGCGCATCCGGGAACAGATCCTCGGTAATCTGTTCCGCGGCGTGACGCATGAGGTATTCGCGGCTGAGGAACAGCCGTTTCGAATTTTCCCGCTCGGCCTGCCTGCGCCACTTCTCGAAATCCACCGCGCTGTAAATCCCCTCGGGGACGCGTTCGGCGTAGAAAGCGAATATCGCCTCGTCGTCGACCAGCACGTCATGGCGGCGCGACTTGTGCTCGAGTTGCTGCACATCTTCGATCAGGTGGCGGTTGTGCTCGAGAAATTCCGGTTGGCCGGGATAGTGGCCGGCCACGAGGGCGCCGCGGATGAACAATTCGCGCGCTTCCTTCGGTTCGATGGGGCCATATTGCACGCGCCGCTTCTGCACCACCACCAGGCCGTACACGCTGACCTGTTCAAAGGCGACGACCGAACCGCTGTCCTTCGACCAGTGCGGCTCGCGGTAACTGCGTTTGGCCAGATGCAGGCCCAGCCGTTCGATCCATTCCGGCTCGATGGCGGCAACGCAGCGCGCGTACAGCCGCGTGGTCTCGGTCAGCTCCGCCGCCATCACCCACTTCGGCCCCTTCTTCTTGAGGCCGGAGGCCGGGCTCAGCACGAACTTGATCTGGCGCGCGCCGAGATAGATGCCGGCCTCGTCCGACTTGAAGCCGATGTTGCCCAGCAGGCCCGCGAGCAACGCGCGGTGGATTTCCTCGTAGCCTGCCTCCTTTTCGTTCAGGCGCCAGCCCATCTCGGCTATCACCCCGTGCAACTGGCTGTGCAACTCACGCCATTCGCGCAGTCGCAGGTAGGACAGAAAGCGCTCGTGGCAGTCCTGCACCATCTTGCGATTCGACTTCTTGTGCACCAGCGCTTCTTCGAACCATTTCCAGATGCGCAGATAGGACAGGAAATCCGAGCGGTCGTCGACGAACTCGGCGTGCGCCTGGGTTACGGCTTCCTGCTTGTCCATCGGCCGTTCGCGCGGGTCCTGCACTCGATCGGCAGCTTTGCCAGTTGCTGTCCGACCGGCGTCAGCGCACGCGCTTCATCGACGGCACCCAGCTCGACAAGTAACTGGTAGCCGTCGGCGATCATGCGCGAGGCCGGCGCATCGACGAAGGGAAAATCCTCGATGTCGCCGAGCTTGAGCGCACCCATGCGCAGGATGACCGAGGCGAGCGAAGAACGCAGGATCTCCGGGTCGGTGAATTCGACGCGCGCATTGAAATCCTCTTCGCCATACAAGCGCACACAGATGCCGTTCATGACGCGGCCGCAGCGCCCGGCGCGCTGGTTCGCCGATGCGCGCGAAATCTTCTCGACTTGCAGCAGCTCGACCTTGTTGCGGTAGCTGTAGCGGTTGATGCGCGCCAGGCCTGAATCCACCACGAACCGGATGCCGGGCACAGTGAGCGAAGTTTCTGCCACGTTTGTGGCCAGCACGATGCGCCGCGCAGCACCCCCGGGCGAGAAGATGCGTTCCTGGTCCTGTGCCGACAATCGCGCAAACAACGGCAGAATTTCCATACCCTGCGGATGATGCTTGTGCAACGCCTCGGCCGCGTCGCGGATCTCGCGCTCGCCCGGCAGAAACACCAGTACATCGCCACTGGTCGTGCGCGCAGTCACTTCGTCAACGGCATTGACGATTGCTTCTGGCAAGTCGATCTCGTGTTCGTCCTCGTCATCTTCATCGAAAGGCCGGTACCAGACGTCCACCGGATACAGCCGGCCGGAGACTTCGACCACGGGCGCATTGTCGAAATGCGCGGAGAAACGATCCGCGTCGATGGTGGCCGACGTGATGATGAGCTTGAGTTCCGGACGGCGCGGCAACAACTGCTTGATATAGCCCAGCAAGAAATCGATGTTCAGGCTGCGCTCATGCGCCTCGTCGATGATCAGCGTGGATGATCAGCGTGTCGTACTGCGACAGCCAGCGGTCCGCCTGCGTCTGCGCCAGCAGGATGCCGTCGGTCATGACCTTGATGTAATTGTCAGCGCTGGTCTTGTCGTTGAAGCGGACCTGGAATCCGACCGCCTGGCCCAGCGGGGTCTGCAGTTCCGCGGCGACCCGGGCGGCCACGGAACGCGCGGCAATCCGGCGCGGCTGCGTATGGCCGATCATGCCCTGCACGCCACGGCCCAGTTCCAGGCAGATTTTCGGCAACTGCGTGGTTTTCCCCGAGCCGGTCTCGCCGCACACGATCACGACTTGATGAGCATGAATCGCGGCGGCGATCTCGCGGCGTTTGGTACTGATCGGCAATTCCTCGGGATACGTGACCTTCGGCAACTTTGCCTGCCGCTGCCGTGACTGCGACTCGGACTGCTGCGCGTCATTGAGGAGTCTGCCGATTTCCGCGGATAGGTCCTTGCCATTGCGCGATGCATCTTCCAGCCGCCTCACGCGACCCCGCAGGGATCCGCGCTCACGCAGCATTCCCCGTTCGATGCAGGCGCGCAACTCGCGCCAGTCGACGGCCGGGGCGGACGAATCTTGAGGGGTCGGAATGGAACTCATGCGGCAAAAACGCGAAAGAAGCTAGAGATCCGGAGCGGGAATGGAATTGTAAACGACTCTCCGTGCTACTCCGTCCTTAGTTCAAACTCATTAACACGAAGGAACACGAAGGAAAACAAGATCAAGATTCCTCATCGCAACAGCGCAAAGGGCGTAATGGAGCAGCACGATGCTGAACAAATCTTCCTGCACGGCCGGGTATACTGTATTCTTCTGGGCATTCCTTCGTGCCCCTTCGTTCTTCCTTCGTGACCCTTCGTGTTGAAAGCGGTTGCGCCTTTGATCTAGACCAGACCTTTGAACGGAGAATAGCGTTCGCACCAGGCTGCGGTGGCCAGGAGGGTGCCTCTCCCGCGGCGGGCGGAGTCATGATCGCCGAGTAACCGCGGTCGAAGAATTCCGCCAGGCTTTGCTGCAACTGGGCGCGCACTTTCAATGCATCGCGGTAATCCGCCTCGCGGATGTTCTCGCCCTCATCGAGCGCTTTGTTCAGGTAATCGGAAAATCCGCCGCGCCAGATTTCCCGCGCCTTCTTCGCCAGCCGCGCGGCCTCGTACAGCATGATGATGCGATGGATCCTGTGCGCGCCGTCGAACTCGCCCGCGATCTCCAGCACGTCCACGGACGCGCCGGCGTCACGCAGGCGGACGATGTCCGCCTCGAACTGCATGCGCTGGTCAGGCTGCGCCAGATACCACACCGGGGAGCGCACTGCGGCCAGCTTCGGTGCATTGCGCAATGGCCTGACTTCGGGGGTGATCACCGTGCGTTGCGTGGTCAGGCTGGATGCGAGGAATGCCGCATCCGCCACCGAGCGCGCGAACACGCCGGGCTGGTCCAGCGTCGGGGAGAACGGCATCGCGCCGCGCGCGGACATCTGGCCGAAGCTGGGCTTGTAGCCGACGACGCCGCAAAACGCGGCCGGGCGGATGACCGAGCCGTTGGTTTGCGTACCCAGTGCGCCGGCGATGAATCCCGCCGCCACGGCCGCCGCCGATCCGCTCGAAGACCCGCCCGGCGTGTGGGCGATATTCCAGGGATTACGGGTCTTGGCCGGTACCATGAACGCGGCTTCAGTGGTCACGGTCTTGCCGAACATGATGCCGCCTGCGGATTCCAGCCGGGCCACCACATCCGCAGTGACGTCCGGAACATAACCGACATACGCACGACAGCCCATCTCGGTCGGGATGCCCGCCGTGTAGAACAGATCCTTGACCCCGATCGGAATGCCGTGCAGCGGATGCGCGACCCGCCTCGCGCTATCGGCCTTGTCCGCCCGCGCCGCCAATACCAGTGCGCGCGCGCGATCGAGCCACTGCCATGCCTGAACGTCTTTTTCCAGCATATCGATGCGCGCAATCAGATCCCGCGTGTAATCGGCGCTGGTCAACTTGCCGGAACGGATGCGCAGCGCGGCTTCGCGCAGGCTGAGTTTGTATAGTTCTGTCATAGGATTGAATACTTCACCGTCAATTCAAATCTTCGACGCAAAGGCGCAAAGACGCCAAGATAATCAAGGCCGCTTTAGAAAGTGTTCAAATATAGCCCGGCACAAACGTCATGCCCTTTGAATCCGGCCCAGATTTTCTTTGCGCCTCTGCGCCTTTGCTTCAAGGTACGCTCACGCCTTCAAAAATTTTCGATAATCCGGATTCAGAAGGTTCGGCGGTGTCTGGCCGGACAACGCCGCCGCCAGATTCTTCGCGGCTGTCATGGCCATGGCCTGGCGCGTCGGTTCCGAAGCGCTGGCGATGTGCGGCGACAGCACGACATTGCCGAGTTCTAGGAACCCCGGATTGAGCCTGGGCTCGTTTTCGTAAACGTCCAGTCCCGCCGCCCAGATCGTCTTCTTCTTCAGCACGTCGATCAGCGCTGCATCATCGACGATGCCGCCGCGTGCCATGTTGACCAGCACGGCGCTCGGCTTCATCAACGCGAGTTCCTTTGCACCGATGAAGTGATGCGTTTCCGGCGTGAAGGGCAGGATCAGCAGCACCACGTCGGCCCTGCGCAACAACTCCTCCTTGCCGGTGTAGACGGCGCCGGACTCGTTTTCCGCGTCGGCCGCGGCACGGCTGCGGCTGTGATACAGGATTTTCATGTCGAAGCCGCGCGCGCGCCTCGCGATCGCCTGGCCTATGCGTCCGAAGCCGAAGATGCCGAGGGTCGCGCCATGCACATCCTGGCCGAGCATCTGCTTCAGGAAAGTGCCCTTCCATTCACCCTTGCGCAGGTAGGCTTCTCCCTCGGTCATGCGCCGGCAGGTGGCGACGATCAGCCCCATCGAATAATCGGCCACGCTGTCGGTCAGCACGCCCGAGGTGTTTGTCACCATGACGCCATGGCGGGTACACGCCTCGACGTCGATATTGTTGTAGCCCACCGCGGTATTGCAGACCGCCCGGACGGTCGAACATTTGTCCAGCAGCTCGGCGTCGATACGATCGCTGGAAGAGGTCTGCACGCCGTTCTTACCCTGCAATTTCGCGATCAGTTCGTCGCGCGCGTAAAGGCGGTCGACCTGATTGGACTCGACCTCGAAATGGTCTTTCAGGAAATCGATGGTTTCGTCGAAAACCTCGCGGGTGACCAGGATTTTTTGTTTCATGTTGTTTTTCTCTTGGGTTTCTTGTTATGCCGGAAGCAAGCGCAGGTTATCGCGAAGCCATCCGGATGGGCAAGAAGGTCCGTGCGCCGGGAGTCCGCCACGAGGCAGCCTCGTCTATCCCCGCCAAGGCCTCCGTCCCTGATTGGATGGCCGCGCGCGTAATGCGGGTCGCTTCGGGTTGCCAGCCCAATAGCCACAGCAGGACAAAAAAACCGACGGGGTAGGCGACGGCGACATGCCAGCCCTGTTTGATCCAGGCACCGACCGACCTCGATTCCGGAAACAGACTCGACAACGCTACGCCGGCAGAAGACCCGAACCAGATCATGGAACCACCGAAGCCCACTGCGTAGGCCAGCATTCCCCAATCATGTCCGCCCTGCTTCAGCGCAAGCGCGGTCAGGGGGATGTTGTCGAACACCGCGGAAATGTAGCCGAGCCCGAGCGCCGTCTGCCAGGACGCCGTAGGCAGCGCTTCCACCGGCATCAGCGAAGCGGCCAGCACCAGCGCCAGCAGGAACATGCTTCCCCTGATTGCATCCGGCACCTGCTTCCAACCGGGTTGCCGCAGGGGAACGGTTGCCAGCAGCGCGATCCAGATCGTTACGCCTATGAAAGGAAAACGGTCGGCCCATTGCGCGAAGCCGACATTGATGGTGACGTTGGCCGCAATCGCGGACAGCAGCATGAATCCGACGATGCCGAGCCGGACCCAGTCCACCCGCACGTCACCCGGAGGATCGGGCGTAATCGGCGCATAGCGTTGCTGCTGGCGCGCCGCTATCACGCCGAAAAACAGCGTCGCTGCCGCTGCCGCGACGTAGGCATGCAAAACGGAAGCAGGACTTACGCCGGCGATCCACATCATTGTCGTCGTGGTATCGCCGACCACACTGCCTGAGCCGCCGGCGTTGGAGGCCGCCACGATTGCCACAAGGTAACCGAGATGGACCTTGCCGCGAAATACCGCCGAAGCCATGGTGCCACCGATGACCGCAGCCGCAATGTTGTCCAGAAAGCTCGAGAGAACAAAGACCATGAGCAACAGCACGAAGCCGCCTTTCCAGTCGTCGGGCAGAAAGCGGGGCAATACCTCTGGCGCGCGGCTGTCGTGAAAATGCCCGGCCAGCAACGCAAAGCCCACCAGCAGCCCGAACAGGTTGGCGAGAACCACCCATTCGTGGCCCAAATGCGTGATCAGCCCGTCGATGCCCGGACCGGTCCTGAATCCGGTGACCCGCAGCTTGTAGGCGACGATCACGGACAACCCGATCACGGCGACTCTAAGCGTATGGCGATTAAACAACGCAATGCCGGCCAGGGTCAGAGCGAACAACATGAATTCGAAGGGAACGCCAAGCATAGGATCTGCGCAATGATTGCTGTCAGCGCTGCATCCGGGAATGCAGCGTTTGTTACCGCCTAACCGTTCACGACAATGACATGGACCCTGAAAGGCCCATGGGCGCCGAGAACAAGCGTCATCTCGATATCCGCGGTGCGCGACGGGCCGGATACGAAGTTCACCTGGCGCGGCAAGCTGCCGCGTTCGCGGCGCAGCAGGTCCCAACCGTCTTCCATGGTTCGAACGATGCGAGAATCCGGAACGATCGCGACATGGTTTTCCGGCAACAGGCTGGTGGTCGCATGCGTATTCTCGCCGGAAAGCAGCATCAACGTGCCGTTCTCAGCCAGCGCACAAAATGCGCCGGTTATCCCTAGTTTGTCGCCTCCGTGGCTGGGGCGCGCCTCGATCATCAGGCCCGCACCGGCCCAGTCGAGATCCGCGAATTCCGGCCAACACGCGCCGCTGGTCGGCAGATTTTTCTCTTTCAGATAGGCCGCTACGGCCCGCGGTACTGCAGCAAACGATCCCACCTCGTCCACGGTGGACATCATCGCGATGCAACGCTCCTTGAATCGGGGCACGGGCTCCCAGTCCATCGTGGGCAAAGGTCCGCGCCCACGCGCGTCGAGTTGCGCAAGAATGGCGATTCTTTCTTTTTCATCGGTCCCGGCTTCGCGGCCGTTTGCCTCGCGAATGCGCCTGAGAATGTTTTCGCGCGCGCTCATTGCCTGCCCCGGTTTCTGGTCTGCGCATACAACTCCCGAAACGTCCTGCCGCGCGGCGCGGGAAAATCGCGGCCTGATGTCCATTCCGAACCTGCTGCGGGCAAGCGGTGCAGCAGGCGCTCACGCCCGCCCATCCATTTGCCGATGCGCGCTGCAATGCGCGTCAATGGGCCATACACAGCCGGCCGTACCGCCGTCCAGGCCCACAACCGGAGGCCGATGCGCTCCGTCCAGGGGCGCAGATTTTTCTGCACCTGCTGTTCGCGCAACTTGCGCATCAGGTCGGGCAATGGAATCTTGACCGGACAGACGACACCACACTGGTTGCACAGCGTAGAGGCATTCGGTAGATCGATCGCGTTTTCGATACCGACATAGGCCGGCGTCAGGATCGAGCCAATCGGCCCGGGATACACCCAGCCATATGCATGCCCGCCGATGTTCTGATACACCGGGCAGTGATTCATGCAGGCACCGCAGCGAATACAGCGCAGCGCCTCGCGAATCTCGGATGCGAGCACCTTCGTACGACCGGCATCCACGATGACCACATGGAATTCTCCTGGACCGTCCTTGTCACCGGGGCGCATCGGACCGGTGGTGAAGGAAAGGTAGTTGCTGATGGATTGTCCGGTCGCGGACCGGGTCAGCAAACGCAGCAGCAGCGAAACGTCTTCCAGCGTCGGCACGATCTTCTCGATGCCGGTGATGGCCACATGCACGCGCGGCATGGTGGTGGTCATGCGGCCGTTGCCCTCGTTGGTGACGATCATCGTCGAGCCGGTCTCGGCGACCAGGAAATTGGCGCCGCTGATTCCCATGTCCGCGTCCAGAAAGTGCGGACGCAGCACATCCCTTGCCTCATGAGTCAGTGCGGCGATGTCGTCAAGCCGGGGACGACCATGTTTTTCCGCGAATAGGTCGGCAATGTCGTCCTTCGACTTGTGCACCGCCGGTGCGATGATGTGCGACGGTGTTTCGCCGAACTGCTGAATGATGTACTCACCAAGATCCGTCTCGCGCACGTCTAGGCCGGCTGCCTCGAGCGCGTGGTTGAGGTTGGTCTCCTCGCCCAGCATCGACTTCGACTTGATGATCTTGCGCACTTCATGTTTGCGCGCAATCTCGATCACGAGTTCGTTGACCTGCTGCGGTGTTTCCGCCCAGTGCACTATGGTGCCGGCTGCCGCGGCCTTTTTTTCCCATTCTTCCAGCAGCAGGTCCATGTGCCGAAGGCCGAAGTCCCGAATGCGCGCTGCCGCCTCGCGAATTTCTTCGAAATTGTCCAGCTCGAGGATGGAGCGGGCGCGCGCGATGACAAGTTTGCCTTTGGCATTGCGCAACGCCTTCTGAACCTTGGGATCGGCGAGCTTGCGGCTGGCGGCCTGTTTGAACTGGTTCGATGAAACCTGCATCCTGTATCCTTCGGTGTTAGTCCGTTGACCTGCGGTCCAGGTCCTGAACCGGATCGGTCATGCCGGCAAGAACTTCCGCAACGTGCAGCACCCGGAGGTTGTTGTCACCGCGTCGGCGCAATCTGCCTTCGATGTTCAACATGCAGCCCAGATCGCCAAGCACGAGAGCATCGGCCCGCGCAGACTGCACGTCTTCACATTTGAGATCGGCAATGCGCGTGGAGATTTCGCCGTATTTCACCGCGAACGTGCCGCCGAAACCGCAGCACTGCTCCGGTTGCTGCATCTCCCTGATTTTCAGTCCCGCCACTTTCGCGAGCAGGGCGCGCGGCTGCGCCTTGACGTTCAACTCACGCAACCCGGAACAGGAATCGTGATACGTGACCGACCCGCTGAATTGACCCGGTATGCTGGTAATGCGCGCGACGTTTACCAGAAAGTCCGTGAGTTCATAGGTCTTGCGCGTGATCGCCTCGACTTGCGTTGTCAGTTCGGGAAATTCGGCGAGCAATTCCGGATAGTGCGCGCGGATCATGCCGCCGCAGGAACCGGAAGGCACAACAATGTAATCGCAGCCCGAAAATTCCTTGAGCATTTTTTTTGCGAGGGCCTGAGCCGCCTTGCGGTCGCCGGAGTTGTAGCCGGGCTGGCCGCAACAGGTCTGGTCCACCGGTACGACGACTTCGCAGCCCGCGGATTCGAGCAATTTCAGGCAAGCAAAGCCGATGCTTGGCCGCATCAGGTCCACCAGACAGGTAACGAACAGACCAACTTTCATGGATTTCCCGGCGGCGCAGCGCAACAAGGCGCGAATCATAGCATGGGGGTTTTTTATGCCCCGCCGCGGTTGTAGCGCGCCGTTTCAGTATGTAAAATTGCCGCGTCGCACAAAACCCCCCGAGGATGGAAGAAATCGTGGCCGAAGCCAATGGCAAGACCTCGATTCAGGTCATCGAGCGAATGATGGACCTGCTCGACGCGCTGGCACGCAATGAAGAGCCGGTCAACTTGAAGCGTCTCGCCAACGCCACAAGCCTGCACCCGTCGACCGCGCACCGGATTCTCAACATGATGGTGGAGTTCAGGATGGTGGACCGCATCGAACCGGGCACTTACCGGCTCGGCATCCGTCTGCTCGAACTGGGCAATCTGGTGAAGTCGCGCATCAACCTGCGGCAGGAAGCGCTGCCATTCATGCGTCGCCTTCACCAGGAACTGCATGAGACGGTCAATCTTTCCGTACGCCAGGGCGACGAAATGGTCTATGTGGAGAGATTGCTGTCCGATCGCACTGCCATGCGAGTGGTCCACCTCATCGGCGCGCGTGCGCCCCTGCACATAACTGCGGCCGGAAAGATCTTTCTGCTCGAAGACGGGCCGGAAAAATGCCGGGAATATGCGCAGCGCGCCGGGCTCGAGGTATTCACCAAGAATACCATCCGCGATCTGTCGACGCTGAACAAGGAACTCGATCGGGTTCGAAAGCTCGGATACGCACTCGACAACGAAGAGGCCGAGAATGGAGTGTCATGCATCGGCGCCGGCATTCACGACGACGAAGGACGGCTGGTCGCGGGCTTGTCGCTTTCAGCGCCCTCCAACCGCATAGAGAAGGCCTGGTGCTTGAGGGTCAAACAAATTGCGGAAGAAATCTCACGCGCGCTGGGTCATTTGCGCGGCACACGAGTGGCTTGAAAGCCGATTGGGCAAGCGGGTCCGGTCAACCCGAGACACGCAGTACATCTTTTTCGATCCAGCGTTTGATGCGGTTGGCATCGGCGATCCTGGACAGTTTGCCCCACGAATAGAGCAATACGATGATGACGGGCTTGTCCGCAATCATTGCCTGCATCACCAAGCAACGTCCCGCCTCGCTGATGTAGCCGGTTTTGGACAGGCCGATGTCCCATTGGCGGCTCTTGATGAGCCGGTTGGAATTGACGTACGACAGCAGGCGGTGACGGCGCCTGTCCTCGGATTCGATTTTGAAGGAATCCGAAGTCGTGTATTCGCGAATGAGCGGATAGCTGTGCGCTGCCGCGACCATTTTGGCGAGATCTTCTGCGGTCGATACGTTGTCCGGAGTCAGCCCTGTCGGATCCTCGAAATGGGTGTTGACCATTCCGAGTTCGGCGGCTTTTTGATTCATTGCGGCGACGAAAGCTTCGGTACCGCCCGGGAAATTTCGCGCGAGCGCCGCCGCCGCACGATTCTCCGAAGCCATCAGCGCCAATTTCAGCATTTCGGCGCGCATTAATGTCGTACCGATTTGCAGCTTCGAACGCGACCCTTTCTTGCGATCGACGTCGCTCTTGTCTATGTCGATGGATTCCAGCAACGGAAGACCGGAATCGAGCACCACCATCGCCGTCATCAGTTTGGTGATGGATGCGATCGGCATGATCTGATCGATATTCTTGGCAAACAGCGGTTCCCCGGAATCCTGGGCAAGCACCAAAACCGCGCCGGATCGGAGCCGCAGGGCCACGGGTTTGACCAAGAAATGAGATTGCTTGACCGCCCTCGGGGCGATGCCGTCTTCCGCCAGGGCCGGGAGGCCGCAGGCAGCGAGGTAAAGACTCAGGAAGCCCAGCATCATTTTCATTCGAAAACCGCCCCCATAACCTGCAAACGATTGTTTAATCAGGCGATAAAACCGGACCTGCAATACCAGTCAAGGGAATCCGCTGCGACAACCGCCAGACTCAATCTGCCCACAGTCAGGATAGTAAGCAACATATCAAAAATAAATTCCAAAATCAATGACTAAGAGTGGTTATTCAATAAGTCCTTTAACTTCAACGGCTGGCGCATTCATTCGCTGCATATTTCTTACTATAAGATCACGCAAAGAATAACTATACCCATGTCCTATGTCCCGAAAACTTCGGAATTCAGGCCAACCCCGCATCCAGTTCGGCCAATTCTCCCTCCCTCTCCTCTTCCTGCTGCAGGGCCCACATGTGGGCATACGTGCCGGCCTGCCCCAGGAGGTCGCGATGATTTCCGCGCTCAATGATGCGCCCCGCCTCCATGACGAGAATCTGGTCGGCATCGATAACGGTCGACAAACGGTGGGCGATGGTCAGCGTCGTGCGGCTGGCGGAAATCCGCCTGAGTTCCGCCTGGATCGCCTTCTCCGACTTTGAATCGAGGGCCGAGGTCGCCTCATCGAAAATCAGAATCTTCGGATTCTTGAGCAGGGCGCGGGCAATGGCAACGCGCTGCTTTTCCCCGCCGGAGAGCTTTAAACCGCGCTCGCCCACCATGGACTCGTAACCGTCGGGCAGGGATTCGATCAAATCGTGAATATGCGCGGAGCGCGCCGCATCCATGACCTGCTCGCGCGTTGCCAACGGGTCGCCGTAGGCGATGTTGTAGTAGATCGTATCGTTGAACAGCACAGTATCCTGCGGAACGATCCCGATCGCCGCGCGCAAGCTCCTCTGCGTTACGTCCCGGATATCGATGCCGTTGATCGCAATCCTCCCGTCACTCACATCGTAGAAACGGAACAACAGCCGTGCGAGGGTGGACTTGCCCGAGCCACTCGCGCCCACCACGGCAACCATATGCCCGGCGGGAATTTCGAAACTGACATCATGCAGAATCGCCCTGCGGGGTTCGTAACTGAAATCCACCTTCTCGAATCTGATGGTCGGCAGGTCTGGCGCCAGATCGGCGGAATGCGGGGAATCCTGCACCTCACGGTTCTCGGTCAGCAGCCGGAACATTTTGTCCATGTCGACAAGCGATTGCTTGATTTCCCGATACACCATGCCCAGGAAATTGAGGGGTATGTAGAGCTGGATCAGCAGGCCGTTGACCAGCACCAGATCGCCCAGCGTGAGCTTCTGGCCCACCACGCCCTGTGCCGCCAGAACCATGAGCACCGTCACGGCGACGGCAATGACCATACTCTGGCCGATATTGAGTGCGCCGAGCGAGGCCTCGTTCTTCACGTCCGCGGATTCGTATTTCTTCAGACTCTCGTCGTAGCGGCGCGCCTCGAATTCCTCGTTGTTGAAATACTTCACCGTTTCGTAGTTCAGCAGGCTGTCGATGGCGCGGCTGTTGGCCTTGGCATCGAGTTCGTTGGCGCGCCTGCGGATATCCATGCGCCACTCGGTTACGGAGATGGTGAAGCCCAGGTAAACGACGACCGCAGCCATGGTGATTGCCATGAAGCGCCAGTCGAATTTGGCCAGCAGAACGAATGCGACGAGACTGAATTCGATGATGACGGGAATGATCGAAAACAGCATGTAACTGAGCAGCGTCGAGATTCCGCGCGTGCCGCGCTCGATGTCGCGAGACACGCCGCCGGTCTGGCGCTCGAGGTGGAAGCGCAGGCTCAGGCTGTGCAGATGGCGGAACACCTGCAGCGCGACGCGGCGGATGGCGCGCTTGGCCACACGCACGAATACGATATCACGCAGCTCGGCGAACAGCGTAGTGGAGAGCCGTAACAAGCCGTAGATCGCCAGCAGCGCGAACGGCAGCGCCAGCACGGCCTGCTTTGCATCCAGCGAATCGATGATCCCCTTCATGACCAGCGGTACACCGACATTGGCGAGCTTCGCAGCCGTAAGGCAAAGCAACGCCACTGCCACGCGCCCTTTGAACTCCATGAGATAGGGCAGCAGCGTGCGGATGGTTTGCCAGTCGTTGCGACGCCAGGCGACAGCTTGAAGGGACCGCGGAGCGGGGGCAGGATTGTTCAAGGCAACTTGCGGGAAACGCCGAACACGAATCGGCTTCGATACGCCAAGTGTAATACGGCCGGGGTTCATGGGCCAAAAAGAGCCGACCCCTGTCGGCGCCGAGGGATGCGACCCACTTACAATGACAGGAGCCGGTGCGGACAGTTCAAACCCTGGCCACTGATACTGTATATTGGTCCGCCCGTTCGGGCGCGGTGCGAACCCTGGATTTCCGCTTCATGTCCGCCGCCCATTCTCATGCTGGGAGTCAATACTCGATCATGGGTTCCGTTGCTCGCTGGTTGTCCGGTTTGCTGGTCGCCTTCGTCTTGTTGGTCGCCGGCTACACCTGGGTGGTGCTGAACTGGAGCTATTCGGTCGGCGAGCGAGCAGGTTATGTGCAGAAATTGTCCAAGAAAGGCTGGATCTGCAAGACCTGGGAAGGCGAACTTGCTCTGGTCACCATGCCCGGGACCGTGGCGGAGAAGTTTTTCTTCAGTGTGCACGACGACGCCACTGCGGAACGAATCAACCGTTCCATGGGGCGCCGGGCGTCTCTGAACTACGAGGAGCACATCGGCGTGCCATCGAGCTGTTTTGGCGAAACCCGCCACTACATCACCGGTGTAAAGGTCATCGAGGATCCGGTCCCGTTGTCTCCTGCGCCGGCGCAACCACTCCCGGCGCAACCACTCCCGGCGCAAACTTTGCTTAAGCCCGCGCAACAGTAAGTTCCGCCTCCACTGCTTGCTTGCGCAATGTTGCCGTCTTCCATCCGGGTCATCGTCCGCGACTGGCTCAATGCCAATCACATAGTCCTGATCGGCTGCGAGCGCACCGCGCTGGCGGACCTGATTGTGGGCGACCTGGAGCGCAGCGGTGCAGTGCGCAGGCTTGACGGCTTTTTGACGGCAGCTTGATGCCGCAAAAGAAAACGGGCGCATGGGATGCGCCCGTACGCAAAATGCGTAAGAACATGGCTAGGAACTGCAGGGGATCGAACCCTTGAAGGCCCGATCCTTGGTCTGCGTCGGAATTATTGCCCTAGGCGCAACACGCCGTACGCAATCCATGACATCAGGCGCGTCGCCGGGCCGACGTTCAGTCCGTACTCGCGCCCGACCGGTTTCGCGCTCGATTCAACCGCCGTCTGCAGGTTGTCGCGCAATTCGCGCGCGAATCTCCCGTCTTCCACCACTACGTTGGCCTCACGCGCCAGCAACAGGCTGACCGGATCGATGTTGGACGATCCGACCGTTGCCCAGCGTCCGTCGACGACGGCTACCTTGGCGTGCAGGAAGCCGCGCTGGTACTCGTGAATTTCGACGCCGGCATCAAGAAGCTCGTCATAGAGCGCGCGCGTCGCATAATGCACCAGAAAGTACTCGAGGCGGCCCTGCAGCAGCAAGACCACGCGCACTCCTCGGCTCGAGGCTGCGCACAATGTGCGCCGAAAGCGCTTGCCCGGCAGGAAATAGGCATTGGCGATCACGACTTCTGATTTCGCAGTTCTGATTGCCGCGAGGTAGGCGCGTTCGATATCGTGGCGATGCCGGAAGTTGTCGCGTACCAGGAAAGCCGCGCGCCGGTCACCGTCGGAGGCTGCGTCCGGTCGCGGACCAATCACGGGAGCCCAACGGCGCCGCATATGCGTCCAGGCCGTACGTTGCCACACCGCGCGTACCGACGCATGCATGTCCGCCAGCAACGGGCCTTGCACCCGCACGGCGTAGTCGAAACGTGGGTTTTCCGGTCCCTCCGAATCGACGTCGTCGATGATGTTGATGCCGCCGCAAAATCCGACGCGTCCGTCCATGACTGCGAGCTTGCGATGCAGCCGCCGCAAGCGCCTGCGCCTGAACTTGAGCAACGATAACTCAGGACGGAATATCAGCGATTGCACACCCGCTTCCAGCAGCCGGGGCTGGAGGTAGCGTGCAAACAGGCGGGATCCGAAGCCATCGACCAAAAGATGGATCGCCACGCCGCGCCGGGCTGCGCGCACCAGTGCATCTGTAATCAGTTCGCCGGTCGCATCCGCTGCGAATATGTAACTCTCGAGATAGATTTCATGCGCCGCGGCATCGATCTCCCGTTCGAGCGCCGGGAAATACTGTTCCCCATTGCGCAGAAGGTCGATGCGGTTGCCGTCGCGAAACCTCATGCCTTCCTGACGAGTCGGGCCGACAGCGCTATGTGGTCGGAGACGCGGGACCACGCATGGCCGTGATGGGCGTGCGCCAGCTCGATCGAAAATCCGCGCACATAGATGCGATCGAGGTGAAGCATCGGCAGAATGGCGGGGAAACTGCGCGCCGGCCGACCTGACGTGGACTCGAATACCTCGGAGACGTTCAGCGATTCCACGAGCGCATCGCTGGCATGCCGGCGCCAGTCATTGAAATCCCCGGCGATAACCAGAGGCGCGTCCGACGGTACCAGCTTTTCGATGCGGTTTTTCAGAAGGGTGATTTGCCTCTTGCGCCAACGCCCGAACAACCCCAGGTGCACATTGATGCAGTGAAGCGTGTGCGGCCAACCCGGTACGGCGATTTCACAATGCAGCATTCCACGGCGTTCGCTGTCGTGCATGGAAATGTCTTCATTATCCCAGCGGGCGATCGGATACTTGCTGAGGATCGCATTGCCATGGTGCCCGCCATCGTAGCTTGCGTTCTTTCCGTAGGCAAAATCGTTCCAGATGGAGTCGGCGAGGAATTCATGTTGCGGCGCCGCCGGCCAGTTGTGATGGCGCGCGGAATGTTTTTCGTGCAAACCCTGCACTTCCTGCAGGAACACTACATCTGCGCCGATGCCGCGCAGCCTCTCCCGCAGGTCATGCACTGACATGCGTCGTTTGAACTGCGAGAACCCCTTGTGGATGTTGTAGGTAACGACCTGGAGTTTTTCCATTTTTTTGGTCTTTTCCATCGCCGGGAGCCATCCCCTCACGAAATAGTTGACGTTGCGGCGGCACCCGCTGCCATCTTATCTGGTGGCCGGCGCAGTCTCGCGCCGCCGAGTTTTCTCGATTTCATGCACCATCGCACTAAAGCGTTTTTCCGCGGTAGTACGCACTATCAGCGTACCAAGCAACGGCGGAAAGCCAAAATCCGGTGTGAATTTGCCTTCATAGCGCAATTGCAGCTTCGCGCCGCGCGGTTCCAGATAATAGACGCCACGCAGTTCCTTGAAATTTCCGGCGATCGCGTTTGAGACAATGCGCTCGTAAGGCCACTCTTCTATAGCCAGGCGCACGCGCATCGGAAACGAGAGGAACAACCAGCCGGCTTCGCCGCGTTGATCGACCACGATGTTCGATCCGTCGCGCGACACTACGCGGCTTTCCTGCATGCCAGGTATGAATTCCCCCAGGCGGTCATAGTCGGTGAGTACTTTCCAGGCGTCGGCCACATCGGCTTCGATCTCGGCGGTGGCGTCGACTTCGAAGCTGTCGCCGTGTCGCGTGGCATGGACGTTGATATCCGCGGCTTGGCCCATCGCCGGCAACGCCAACAGAACGAGCCACAGCGCGGGGAATATCGCGCGGCGGCAGTGAGAAGTGGCCAGCAAGCCGTCGGCGAACCGGCCGCCTGCGTCAGGACACCGCGAGCATGCGTTCCAGCGCAACGCGGGCCAATTCCGCATCACGCTGCGGGACCTTGATCTGGTTGACCACCTTGCCTTCGGCCAGATTCTCCAGTGTCCAGGCAAGGTGCTGAGGGTCGATGCGTGCCATGGTGGAGCACATGCACACGACCGGCGCCATGAATTGAATTTGCTTGCCCTGAGACTTGAATTCCCCGGCAATGCGATTAACCAGGTTGAGTTCGGTGCCGACCAGCCAGCGGGTATTCGCAGGCGCCGCCGCGATGGTCCTAATGATGGTTTCCGTCGATCCGACGTGGTCGGAAAGTTTGCACACCTCGAATTTGCATTCCGGATGAGAGATCACGATTCCATCCGGATGCTGGTTGCGGAATTTGAGGATGTGCTGCGGCTGAAACATCTGGTGCACCGAACAATGTCCTTTCCACAGTAGAATTCTTGCGTTCCTGATCTGTTCCGCCGTCAGGCCGCCCATCGGTTCATCCGGGTCCCAAACCTGCATGTCCTCGAGGGGAATGCCCATCTGGTGCCCGCTCCAGCGACCCAGATGCTGGTCGGGAAAGAACAGCACTTTTTCGCGGCGTGCGAACGACCAGTCGAGGATCTTTCCCGCATTCGATGATGTGCAGACAATACCGCCGTGCTCGCCGCAAAACGCCTTGAGATCGGCGGCAGAATTTATATAAGTGACCGGCGTCACCTTCTGATCGGGATCGAGCACTTCGGACAGTTCACGCCATGCGCGCTCGACTTTTGGCAGGCTGGCCATGTCGGCCATCGAGCAACCGGCCGCCATGTCTGGAAGGACCACCGCCTGGCCCGGCTTGCCGAGTATGTCGGCGACTTCGGCCATGAAGTGCACGCCGCAAAACACGACGTATTCGGCATCCGTATTGCCGGAGAGTTTGGATAGTCTGAGCGAGTCGCCGGTAAGGTCAGCGTGCCTGTAGACGTCCGCGCGCTGGTAATGATGGCCGAGAATGACCGCGCGAGCACCGAGTTTCCTCTTTGCCGCGAGAATGCGCGCCTCGCAGTCGTCATCCTGCAGTTGGCTGTAGCGGTCGAACGAAATCGCAGTTGCGGGCATATTGCACGGCTCCCCGTTGACTCAGATCAGTGCAGCAGAAACGTTACCACATTGAGACAGGGCGGCGTGCCAAACGTTGCATCAGGCCGCGGAACGGACAAATTCCGGCAACGAGCGCAATACCCTGGCGTTGCTCCACGAAAAAACCTTTTCGGCAGCCCGGTCATGCGGCAGCCAGGCGTAGGCAAGATGCTCGCGGGGTGACAACGTGGCCGGGACCGGCTTGGGTACGCACAAGCCGAAAACGTGCTCGATATTGCGCGTAACACCGGGTGCGTAACGCCAGCGCCATTCCGGATAAATCTCGAACTCGTTCCGCATGTTCCAGTCGGTCAGCACGCCGGCCTGCGCGTCGAGCCCTGTCTCCTCGGCGAGTTCCCGAAGGGCGGTCTGGCGCAGGGTCTCGCCTTGCTCCTGGCTGCCGGTCACCGATTGCCAGAATCCCGGGCGATCCACGCGCTCGATCAGCAACACCTGCAAGTCCGGCGTATGGACCACCACCAGCACTGAAACCGGAATCTTGAATTTCTTGGCCACATAGGTCACAGATACACTCTGTGGCTAACCCGCTTTTGGCTGTTCGACGTTGCGCAAGCGGATGTGCAGTTCGCGCAACTGCTTCTCGTCCACCGGACCGGGCGCCTTGCACATCAGATCCTGCGCGCGCTGCGTTTTCGGGAATGCGATTACGTCGCGTATCGATTCCGCACCGGCCATCATGGTCACGATGCGGTCCAGGCCAAAGGCCAGACCGCCGTGCGGCGGGGCGCCGAACTGGAGGGCATCGAGCAGGAAACCGAACTTCTGTTTTGCCTCTTCCGGTCCGATGTTCAGCGCGCTGAACACCTTGGACTGGACGTCCTGGCGATGAATACGCACCGAACCGCCACCGATTTCCCAACCGTTGAGCACCATGTCATAGGCCTTGGCCAGCACCTTGCCGGGATCGCTGTCGAGAAACGCCTCGTGCCCGTCCATCGGGCTGGTGAACGGATGATGCAGCGCATCCCAGCGCTTCTCGTCCTCGTTCCAGTCGAACATGGGAAAGTCGACCACCCATAGCGGCCGCCAGGCTTTTTCCGCATGGCCTTTTTCATGTCCGATCTTCACGCGCAACGCGCCCAGCGCATCGTTGACCACCTTGGTCTTGTCCGCGCCGAAGAAGATCAGGTCCCCGTCCTTGGCACCGGAACGCTGGACGATTGCCCTGAGCGCATCATCCGACAGGTTTTTGACGATCGGCGACTGCAGACCCTCGCGCCCTTTCGCTGCTTCGTTAATCTTGATATACGCAAGTCCCTTGGCGCCGTAGATGCCGACGAACTCGGTATAGCTGTCGATCTCGCCACGGGTAAGGCTGCCGCCACTGGGCACCAGCAGGCCGGCCACGCGGCCATTCGGTGCGTTGGCGGCAGCGGAAAACACTTTGAACTCCACCGCTTTCATGACATCGGTGAGTTCAGTGAACTGCAGCGGCACCCGCAGATCCGGTTTGTCGGAGCCGTACCTGAGCATTGCTTCGGCATACGTGATGCGAGGAAACGGATCCGGCAAGTCAATCTGCAGCACTTCCTTGAACAGGCCCCGGATCATCGCCTCCATCAGCGCCGTGATCTGCGCGACGCCGAGAAATGAGGTTTCAATATCGATTTGCGTGAATTCCGGCTGGCGGTCAGCGCGCAGATCTTCGTCGCGGAAACATTTCGTGATCTGATAATAGCGGTCGAACCCGGCGACCATCAGCAACTGCTTGAACAGCTGCGGTGACTGCGGCAGCGCGAAGAACTCTCCGGCATGCACCCGGCTGGGTACCAGGTAGTCGCGCGCGCCCTCAGGGGTGGACTTGGTGAGCATCGGCGTCTCGATATCGATGAAGCCCTGTGCATCGAGAAACCGTCGCACCGCCATCGCCACTTTGTAGCGCAGGCGCAGGTTCTTCTGCATCTGCGGCCGGCGCAGATCGAGGTAGCGATATTCCAGCCGTACCATTTCTGAAAGATTCTCGTCGTCCATCTGGAACGGCGGGGTCGCCGAGGTGTTCAGGATTTCGATCGAGCGGGCCAGCACCTCGATCTCGCCCGAAACCAGGTTGGGATTGACCGTGCCCGCGGGTCTTTGGCGCACCGATCCGGTTATTTTCACGACGAATTCGTTGCGCAGTTTTTCACCTGGACCAGGCCCTCGCGATCACGCAGGTCGATAAAAATCACCCCTCCATGGTCGCGGCGCCGATGCACCCATCCGCACAGGGTTATGGTCTGGCCGAGGTAATTGGAAGATACGAGGCCGCTGTATTCGGTGCGCATAGACTTGAAAATCAATGATGACGTTTATTGTTGACAGGACGCGCCTTCGTGGCGCGGCGCGCGCCCTAAGTCCGGCGGACGTCGGAGGATCGGTTTTCCGGAGGCACCACGCCCATTGAGATGATGTACTTCAGGGCCTCATCGACGTTCATGTCGAGCTCGATCACGTCGGCTTTTGGCATCATCAGGAAAAATCCGGACGTCGGATTCGGTGTGGTCGGGACATAGACGCTGACATATTCGCCGGTCAGATGATTGGCGACATCGCCACCAGGCTGCCCGGTCAGGAAGGCAATGGTCCACGATCCCTGCCGCGGGTATTGCACCAGCAGCGCCTTGCGGAAAGCCTGGCCGGACGAGGAGAACAATGTATCGGAAACCTGCTTGACGCTCGAATACAGCGACTTGACGACCGGAATCCGGTTCAGCATGGATTCCCAGATCTTCACCAGACGCTGGCCGATCATGTTGGCGCCGAGCATCCCGGTCAGGAGGACCACGGCCAGCGTCAGCAGCACACCCAGTCCGGGAATGTTGAACCCCAGCCAGGTGCGTGGTTGCCAGCTTTCAGGCAACAGCAGGAGCGTCCGATCCAGCGTGCCGACCAGGAAACTCAGGACCCAGACCGTAATGACCAGCGGGACCCAGATCAACAATCCGGTAATGAGGTATTTTTTCAATCGAGACCCTGACACTTCCTGTCCGGATGCGAAATCGCGCGCAGCCAGATCAATTCTTCACGCCGCATCCTGAAGCGGCGACGCTACTGCTCTGTACATTGCGCGAAGCGCATTACTGGGCGGCGGGAATTACCCCGGCGCTGCTTGCAGGTTTCGCCTCTTCCTTGGGTTTGTTATCGCCCTTGGGTTTATCATCGCCCTTGGTTTTATCTGCGCCGGACGTGGTGTCTTCCCCGGCTTTGCCTTCGGCCTTGCCGTCGCCCGTTTCCTTGCCGGGCTTTGCGGATTTCGCTCCACCCTTGAAGTCGGTCGCGTACCAGCCGCTGCCCTTCAATTGAAAGCCCGCCGCACTGATGAGCTTGCTCAACTTCGCCTTGCCGCAAGCAGGGCACGCCGTCAATGGCGCATCGGACAATTTCTGCAGGACTTCCTTCTCGTGTCCGCAACTGGTGCATTTGTATTCGTAAATGGGCATGTTATCCCTCACAAAATCAACGCAAATTATACCGTATCGAGCCGCTCTCCACCCTTAAGATGGGGTCGAGGTCGGCGCGCCGCAAGGACCGGTTGCCACATCAGGCCGGCCGCTATAATCCACGCATCGAATTCTTATGCAGATCATGTACGCATGAATATCCCGCGCCCGTGCTGGCCTTATCCGCGCATCGTCGCCCATCGCGGCGGCGGCTTGCTGGCGCCTGAAAATACCCTTTCTGCCATCCGCCTGGCACGCAATCTGGGTTTCGTCGGCGTCGAGTTCGACGTCAAATTGACCGCGGATGGGATCCCCGTGCTGATGCACGATGACACTCTGGAGCGAACGACCAACGGCCTCGGACCCGTAGCCGAAACGAGTTACAAGGAGATTGCAAAACTCGATGCGGGCGGATGGTTCGGCAACGAGTTCAGCGGCGAACCCGTCCCCAGTTTCGCAGCCGCTTGCGCGCTGTGCCGTGAGGCCGGGGTCTGGGCCAATGTCGAAATCAAACCCAGCCCCGGACAGGAACGAGAAACCGGCGCAGCGGTGGCGCGCATGGCTAAACTGCTCTGGGCCGGCTCCCACCCCCCGCCCTTGCTGTCGTCGTTCTCCGCGCTGGCGCTGGAAGCCGCCGCCGTCGAATCGCCGGAGTTGCCGCGAGCGTTATTGGTCGTCGAACCACCACCAAACTGGCTGGCGCAGGTGGACCGGCTGCAATGCGTGGCCCTGCACGTCAGTCATCAACACCTCAATCATGCCCTGGTCGAAGCCGTGCACAACTCCGGACGCGGCGTACTGACTTATACGGTCAACGATTCCGAAACGGCGCTCGATTTGCTCGATTGGGGCGTGGATGCATTGGTGACCGATCATCTGGACGCCATCACACCCAACTTCGCGTAAATTGAAATTCTTTTCTGCGGAATCGCAGCTCAGAAGCGTTCAATGCAAAAAGGGCGTCTGATTTGCGTGTACACGTGCACCATCCAAATCAGTCGGCATGCGGGCCGGTGACTTGCAGCGGCTCGGCAGCCCATTGAACGAGTTCCACGCTGCCGTCGCGATGACGGGAACGATAACACTCCGGCGCCGTGGCGCCCCCGTCTGAGCGGCTCCGGATACCGGGCCTAAGCCGCGGAGCGCACGGCTTCGGGAGATCGGAACGCAGTCAGCAGTCCGGCCAGCTTAGCCTTCGCTACCCCGAGGCTGCGGTCCTTGACGTGGCCGTAACCGCGAATGTCTTCGGGAATGGACGCGATTCTCACCGCGAGTGCGTGGTTATCGCCATTCAGTTTGCCGATAAGTTCCTCGATCGTCGCTTCATATTCGGCGACCAACCGGCGTTCCATGCGACGCTCCTGTGTATAGCCGAATATGTCGAAGGCGGTGCCGCGCAGCCCGCGCAGCTTCGACACCAGCCTGAACGCCGTGAATACCCAAGTGCCGTACTCGGCCTTGCGCAGATCGCCGGTGACCGGATCGCGCTTCGCGAACAGCGGCGGCGCCAGATGGAAGTGAAGCTTGTAATCGCCCTCGAACTGGGCTTTGATCTTTTGCATAAAGGTCGGATCGGCGTAGAGCCGCGCGACTTCGTATTCGTCCTTGTAGGCGAGCAGTTTGAAGTAATAGCGCGCAACGGCATCGGAAAGTCCGGTCAGTCCCTTAGTCCGCGAACTTTCTGCGTGCGTCACCCGTTCGACCAGGTTCCTGTATTTGCCGGCATACGCCGCGTTCTGATAGCCGGTCAGGAATTCCACGCGACGTGCCACCGTTTCTTCGAGCGTCGTGGAGATTTCCGTTGTCGGCGCAGCTTCAGCCTTCGGTGCGATGAGTCGCTCTATCGCGGCCGGATCGACAGCGGCTCGGCGTCCCCACAAGAACGCAGCCTGATTCATTTTCACCGCAGCGCCATTCAGTTCGATGGCTTTATTGATGGCTTCGGATGAAACCGGCACCAGGCCCTTCTGGAAGGCGTAACCGAGCATGAACAGGTTGGTCGCGATCGAATCGCCCATCAATGCCGTGGCGATGCGCGTTGCCTGCACGAATTCGGCATTGCCTTCGCCCACGCCTTTCATGATGGTCCGCCTGAGCGACTGGCCGGGAAATTGAATGTTCGCGTTGCGGGTGAACTCCCCGGTCATCTGCTGGTGCGTGTTCACGACCATGCGCGTGCCCTCCCGCGTGGCATCCATGGTTTTCTGGCTGGCGGAGACTACGAAATCACAGCCGAGCACGAGCTTCGCGCCACCCAAGCCGAGGCGCACCGTGCGGATGTCGTCCGGCTTCGCGGCGATTTGCAGATGACTCCAGACCGCGCCGCCCTTCTGTGCCAGGCCGGCCATGTCCAGCGCACCGAAACCCTTGTTCTCCAAGTGCGCTGCCATGCCGACGATCGCGCCGATGGTCACCACACCGGTACCGCCGACGCCGGTAACCATGATGCCGTAAGGCTGGTCGAGCTTCGGTATCTGCGGCTCGGGCACCGCGGCGAACAACGGCTCGATGTTTTGTCCGGCGGGTGAGCTCCTGCCTTTGCGAATGCCGCCGCCGTGCACGGTGACAAAACTCGGGCAGAAGCCCTTCACGCAGGAGAAATCCTTGTTACAGGACGACTGGTCGATCGTGCGCTTGCGACCGAACTCGGTTTCAAGCGGCAACACGGATACGCAGTTCGACTTGACCCCGCAGTCGCCGCAACCTTCGCATACGAGATCGTTGATGAATGCCCGCTTCGCGGGATCCGGATACTGGTTGCGCTTGCGCCGGCGGCGCTTTTCAGCCGCACAGGTCTGATCGTAGATGATGACGGACAGGCCTGGAATCTCGCGAAACTCGCGCTGGACCTGGTCGTAGTCGTCGCGGTGGTGGATCGTCACGCCCGGTGCCCACTCGACGCCGGACGAATATTTTTCCGGCTCATCGGTGACCACGGCGATTTTCTTCGCGCCTTCGCCATGCACCTGCAGCGTGATCTGCGGCACCGTAAGCGGACCATCGACATGCTGCCCACCGGTCATCGCGACCGCATCATTGTAGAGAATCTTGTAGGTGACATTCACACCCGAGGCGGCTGCGGCACGCACCGCCAGCAATCCGGAATGGTAATACGTCCCATCGCCGATGTTCTGGAACATGTGCGAAGTCTTTACGAACGGCGCTTCGCCGACCCAGCTCGCGCCCTCTCCGCCCATCTGCGTATATCCGGCAGTGCTGCGGTCCATCCATTGCGCCATGAAGTGGCAACCGATTCCGGCCAGCGCACGCGAACCCTCCGGAACCTGCGTGCCGGTATTGTGTGGGCAGCCGGAACAAAAATACGGCGTGCGGTCCATCGCCGGCTTCTCCGCCACCCGCGCTTCCAGGCGTTCCTGCTCCGCCACGCGGCCAGCCAGTTGCGCGTCGCTTGTACGCGCAAGCAGCCGGCGACCGATCGCCACCGCGATCTCGTTGGGATCGAGCGCGGCGTTGGAGCGAAACAGGATTCTGCCGACTTCATCGCGCTTGCCGATGATTTCCGGTGCGTGCGCCTTGCCGTAGAGCACTTCCTTCAACTGCGGTTCGATCAGCCCGCGCTTTTCCTCCACGACGATGATCTTCTCCAAACCTTCGGCGAATTTCGCTGCGCCGCTCGGCTCAAGCGGCCAGGTCATGCCGATCTTGTACATCCGAAGCCCAAGTCTCGCCGCTTCGGCGTCGTCGATGCCGAGATATTGCAGTGCCTGCCGTACATCCATATAAGACTTGCCGCAGGTTGCAATGCCCAATTTTGCGCTCGGCGAATCCATGACGACCTGGTCAAGGCCATTGGCCAGTGCAAAGGCTTTTGCAGCCTCCAGCTTGTAGGTATGCAGGCGCGCTTCCTGGTCGAGCGGCGCATCCGGCCAGCGGATGTTCAGTCCGCCCTGTGGCATCTTGAAATCGGTAGGCACTACCATGCGAACGCGCTCCGCATCGACGTTGACCGACGCGCTCGCGTCGATCGTGTCTTTCATGCACTTCAGGCCCACCCAGCATCCGGAGTAGCGCGATAGGGCCCAGCCATAAAGACCGTAATCCAGCAGTTCCTGCACGCCGGCAGGGTTCAGGATCGGCATCATCGCATCCACCATGGCGAACTCACTCTGATGCGCGGTCGTGGAGGACTCGCAGGTATGGTCGTCCCCCATCAGGCAAATTACGCCGCCCAGCGGTGCAGAGCCGGCCAGGTTGCCGTGACGGAAGGCGTCTCCGGTGCGATCTACGCCCGGGCCCTTGCCGTACCAGACGGCATAGACCCCGTCATACCTGTTGTCGCCGTCGAAGTGGGCCTGCTGCGTGCCCCAACAGGCCGTCGCTGCCAGGTCTTCGTTGACGCCGGGCTGGAATACGATGTTGTGTGCCGCGAGGTGTTTGCCGGCGGCCCAGAGCTGCTGGTCGTAGCCACCGAGCGGCGATCCGCGGTAACCCGAGATATAGCAACCCGAGGTGATGCCGGCAGCGCGATCGCGCAGGTGCTGCATGATCGGCAACCGCACGAGCGCCTGCGTGCCGGTGATGAAAACACGGCCCGACTGCAGCGTGTATTTGTCGTCAAGCGCAACACTGGACAAGGTCATGGCATGAGTCCACTAATTCGGGCAATTCCGCACCATCAGAAAGGAATGTCGTCTTCGAGGTCTTCGAAACCGCTTCCCTTGCCCGCTGCCGCACCGGCTTTTTTCGCGGGAGCCGCGGCGGAACGGGGAGGCGCGTCGTCATCCGGCGGTGCCATGCGCTCTGATCCACCCGAGCGCGAGCCGAGCATCTGCATGCGATCGGCGCGAATCTCGGTCGTGTAGCGCTCCTGGCCCTCCTTGTCGGTCCACTTGCGGGTCTGCAATCTGCCCTCGATATAGACTTGCGAGCCTTTTTTCAGGTATTCGCCAGCGATTTCCGCAGTTTTCCCGAACATCGCGACACGATGCCATTCCGTCTGTTCCTGCTTCTCGCCACTCTTGTCCTTCCACGTTTCCGTGGTGGCAATGGTGATATTGGCCACCGCGTCGCCGCTGGGCATATAGCGCACCTCGGGGTCACGCCCGAGATTGCCGATCAGGATCACTTTGTTTACCGAGGCCATTGCTCAAATCTCCCCTGCCAGTAGTTTGATGACATTCTGTTCGTCGAAGCCCTTGCTGTCCACTTTCAGATACGCCACGCCCTCGCCGCTCAGGTTTACTTCGCGCACGCCCGGCAGGCCCGACAGACCGCGCACCAGTCCCGACGAAGTTTGGGCGTCGGTCCTGGGTAACTGATAACGGCGCGTCTCGAAGCTGCGCGGGACCCGCATGCCGAAAGTCAGCAGCAGCCAGACTATCGCCAGAATTCCGCAGAAACCGAATACTGCGGCAGTCCCATAGTGTTGTGACAACCAGCCGCCGCTCGCCGCACCGACGAAAGTACCGATGAACTGCACGGACCCATATATGCCTATTGCAGTTCCTTTGGCGCCTGCCGGCGCCCGCTTCGATATCATGGAGGGCAGTGTGGCTTCGAGCAGATTGAAGGCGGCGAAGAACGCCAGAAGGCCGATTACCAGCGCGGGCAACCCCCTGTCCGACAGCATCAGCAGGGCGAGCGCGCCGATCAGCACGCTCACCGCACCGACAAAGACCGGCTTTTGCAGCCCCCCGCGTTCGGCAAGCAGCATAGGCGGCACCATAAGCACAATCGCGCCCAACATGACGGGCAGGTAAACGCGCCAGTGGCTGCCCGCGGGCAGATGGGTCTGCAACGCGAAAGGCACCACGACAAACAGCGCCATCAGGATGCCGTGCAATGCGAATATGCCGTAGTTGAGCCGGAACAACTGGGCATCGCGCAACACGGATCTCAGGGATGCCTGCTGTATCGATTTGTGTACGGCAGCCGGCAAAGGTTCGGGAACAACGAGCCATACCACCAGCAGCGCCGCGATCGCCAGAAATCCGGTCAGCGCGAAGATTCCCGGGACACCGATCCAGCGATCGAGCACCGGCCCGGCCGCCATGGACAGCGCGAACGTGCCGCCGATGGTCATGCCGATGATGGCCATGGCCTTGGTGCGCTGATCGTCGCGTGTCAGGTCCGCCGCCAGTGCAATCACGGCCGCGGAAATCGCCCCTGCACCCTGGATTATGCGGCCCAGGATCACCATGTTTATGTCGTGGGCCAGCGCGGCGACAAAGCTGCCGAGCGCGAAAATGACCAGGCCGAGATAGATGGTGCGTTTGCGGCCCCAGCGATCCGAAAGCCAGCCGAACGGGACTTGCAGGCAGGCCTGGGTGAGGCCGTAGGCGCCGAGCGCGATTCCGACCATCGTGTGACTGCTCCCGCCCGGCAACTTTTCCGCAAAAAGCGCGAACACCGGCAGGATGATGAACATGCCCAGCATGCGCAGCCCGAATATGCCGGCAAGACCAAAGCTCGCGCGCAACTCCTGGGTCGTCATGCGGTCTGATGCAGGCATTCGGGGAAGGGACTGAACAGCAGTTGGGAATTGCTTTTGAAGTGCAGTATATTAACAGGTTGACCAAACACTCATCCAGCGAATGGATTTCATCCGCATCCGCGGTGCCCGCACGCACAATCTGAAGAACGTCAACCTCGATCTGCCGCGCAACCGGCTGATCGTGATCACCGGTTTGTCCGGCTCCGGCAAGTCTTCGCTGGCCTTCGACACGCTTTATGCGGAAGGCCAGCGTCGCTACGTCGAATCCTTGTCGTCTTACGCCAGGCAATTTCTGCAGTTGATGGAAAAGCCGGATGTGGACCTGATCGAGGGTTTGTCACCGGCGATCTCCATCGAGCAGAAAGCGACCAGCCACAATCCACGCTCGACCGTCGGCACCGTCACTGAAATCCACGATTATCTCCGCCTCCTTTATGCCCGCGTTGGCGAGCCGCACTGTCCGGATCACGGACTGGTATTGTCGGCGCAAAGCGTGTCGCAGATGGTCGACCATGTGCTCGATCTTCCCGAAGACACGCGACTGATGATCCTCGCGCCACTGGTGGTCGAGCGCAAGGGCGAGAATCTGGATTTGTTCGAGGACCTGCGTGCGCAAGGCTTTGTGCGTGTCCGCGTCGACGGAAAAGTGCATGACATCGACAACGTCCCGAAGCTTACCAAGACCAAAAAACACACGGTCGAGATCGTCATCGACCGGGTGAAGGTACGCCCGGACCTCAAGCAGCGCCTGGCCGAGTCCTTCGAAACCGCCCTGCGCCATGCCGACGGACGCGCACTTGCAGTGGAAATGGATGGCGGGCGGGAACCCCTGTTTTCGGCGCGCTTCGCCTGTCCGATCTGCACCTATCCCCTGCCCGAGCTCGAGCCGCGACTGTTCTCGTTCAACAATCCGATGGGCGCGTGTCCGCGTTGCGACGGACTGGGCCAGATCACCTTCTTCGATCCGAAACGCGTGGTGGCCTTTGCGCACATGTCGCTCGCCGCCGGCGCAGTCCGGGGTTGGGACAAGCGCAACCAGTTCTACTTCCAGATGATCGGCAGCCTTGCGCAGCAGTATGGATTCGACATCGAGACGCCCTTCGAGCAACTGCCGGAGACCGTGCGCGATCTGATTCTGAATGGCACCGGCCGCGAGAAAGTGCGCTTTCTCTATGTCGGCGAACGCGGCAACAAATATCAGCGCGAACATCCGTTCGAAGGCATCCTGCCCAACCTTGAACGGCGCTATCGCGAAACCGATTCGGCCGCGGTACGCGAAGAGCTGGCGAAGTATCTCGCCAGTCAGCCCTGCCCCGAGTGCAAGGGCACGCGGCTGCGGCGCGAAGCGCGCAATGTTTTTGTCGCCGGCAAGGCAATCTTCGAAATCAGCGGCCTACCGCTGAAACTGGCGCTGCAGTTCTTTCGCGAGATGAGGCTCGAGGGTGCAAGATTCACGATTGCGGAAAAGATCGTGCACGAAATCTCCAACCGCCTGCAGTTCCTGGTGAATGTCGGCCTGGATTATCTGGCGCTGGACCGCGCGGCTGACTCCCTGTCGGGCGGTGAAGCGCAGCGCATCAGGCTCGCCTCGCAAATCGGCTCGGGGCTGACCGGCGTGATGTACGTGCTGGACGAGCCTTCGATCGGCCTGCACCAGCGCGACAACGATCGCCTGCTCGAAACGCTGAAGGAACTGCGCGACCTCGGTAATTCCGTCATCGTCGTGGAACACGACGCCGACGCGATCCTCAGTGCCGATCATGTCGTGGATATGGGACCGGGTGCCGGTGTGCACGGCGGGCGCATCGTCGCCGAAGGAACGCCCGCCCAGATCGCCGCCAGCCCCGAATCGCTCACCGGACAGTATTTGTCCGGTCGCCGCCACATAGCAATGCCGCCGCTGCGCATGAAGCCCCAGGCAAAGCAAATGCTTCGACTGCTGGGGGCGCGCGGAAATAATCTCAAAAACGTGAACCTCGATCTCCCGGTCGGCCTGTTCGTTTGCATTACGGGGGTTTCGGGTTCCGGCAAGTCCACATTGATCAACGACACTCTTTACCATGCCGTTGCGCAGCAGTTGTACGGGAGCACGGCAGAGCCGGCGCCGCACGACGATATCCAGGGACTGGATTTTTTCGATAAAGTCGTCAATGTGGACCAAAGCCCGATCGGACGCACGCCGCGCTCCAATCCGGCGACGTACACAGGGCTGTTCACACCGATTCGCGATTTGTTTGCGGGCGTGCCTCTGGCGCGTGAGCGTGGCTACGGCACCGGCCGATTCTCCTTCAATGTCAAGGGTGGACGATGCGAGGCCTGCCAGGGTGACGGCGTCATCAAGGTGGAAATGCATTTCCTGCCGGACATCTACGTCGCCTGCGATGTCTGCCATGGGAAGCGCTACAACCGCGAGACTCTCGAGATTCAGTACAAGGGACGCAACATCCACGAAGTACTGGATATGACGGTGGAGCAAGCACGGGATTTCTTCAGTGCTGTTCCGGTGCTCGCCCGCAAGCTCGACACGCTGCTCGACGTGGGCCTAGGCTATGTTCGCCTCGGCCAGAGCGCAACCACGCTGTCCGGCGGCGAGGCGCAACGCGTCAAACTCGCGCTGGAGTTGTCGAAACGCGACACCGGACACACGCTGTACATTCTCGATGAGCCCACTACCGGGCTGCATTTCCAGGACATCGACATGCTGCTCAAGGTGCTGCACCGCCTGCGCGACCACGGCAATACCGTGGTGGTGATCGAGCACAATCTGGATGTCATCAAAACCGCAGACTGGATCATAGATCTCGGTCCCGAAGGTGGCGATGGCGGTGGCAGCATCATCGCGCAAGGCACTCCCGAGACCATTGCCGGCTCCACCTCGTCCTATACCGGAAGCTACCTGCGGAAGATCGTTGCGTCCAAACCTGTTCGCAGCCGCGCGGCAGCCGCCTAATCTTATGACCCGAATCGCTTGGCGGAGCTTTTGCGGCCTTGCGCAGAGCGAAGGCCAGGATCGGAAATCCGGCTGGAGAAAAAGGAAGCCGGGCTAGTCCGGCTTCTTTCATTGCTAAGGCAACTTTCGTTGGCCCATTATCGTTGTGGCGTTATTTCTCGGTGGTCTTGGCTTCTTCGGCAACTTCGGGCCGGTCCAGCAGTTCCACGAGAGCCATCGGCGCGTTATCACCCTGCCGAAAACCGAACTTCAGGATGCGCAGGTAACCACCGTTGCGATTGGCAAAGCGCGGGCCCAGATCGTTGAAGAGTTTGAGCACCATCTCGCGGTCGCGCAGGCGCGAGAACGCCAGCCGCCGGTTGGCAAGCGACGGCTTCTTGCCGAGCGTGATGATCGGCTCGGCCACGCGGCGCAATTCCTTGGCCTTCGGCAACGTGGTCTTGATGACTTCGTGTCGCAGCAGGGAATTGGTCATGTTGCGCAGCATGGACAGCCGATGGCTGCTGGTGCGGTTGAGTTTTCGCAGTCCCAGTTGGTGGCGCATTTTCTTCTCCCCCTAAACCTTCTCGAGTCCGACCGGCGGCCAGTTCTCGAGCTTCATGCCGAGTGTCAGGCCTCGCGAAGCCAGGACTTCCTTGATCTCGTTGAGCGATTTGCGGCCGAGATTCGGCGTCTTCAGCAATTCCGTTTCTGTGCGCTGGATCAGATCGCCAATGTAATAGATGTTCTCGGCTTTCAGACAATTCGCGGAACGCACGGTGAGCTCGAGATCGTCCACCGGACGTAACAGGATCGGATCGACCTGCGGCGCCTTCGGTTGCTCGATCGGCGCGGGCGTGCCCTTCAAATCCGCGAACAACGACAACTGGTCGACCAGGATACGTGCAGCGTAACGGATCGCCTCTTCCGGTTCGACCACGCCGTTGGTTTCGATGTCCATGATCAGCTTGTCGAGGTCGGTGCGCTGTTCCACGCGAGCCGATTCGACTGCATAGCTGACTCGCTTCACCGGGCTGAACGAAGCGTCCACCATGATGTTGCCGATGGTACGACCTTCCTTGGCCAGCGCGCGCGTGGTGGCCGGCACATAGCCGCGGCCGCCTTCGACCTTGATCTGCATGTCAAGCTTGCCGCCCGGTGCAATATGAGCGATGACGTGCTCGGGGTTGATGATCTCGACATCGTGCGACGCTTCGATGTCGCCGGCCGTAACGACGCTCTCACCCTGCTTTTTCAGGTTGAGAACAACCTCATCGCGATTGTGCAGCTTCAGCACGATCCCCTTGAGGTTGAGCAGGATGTCGACAACATCCTCCTGCACTCCATCAATGGTGGAGTATTCGTGCAGAACGCCGTTGATCTTGACTTCGGTCGGCGCGAAACCGGGCATCGAGGACAGCAGCACCCGGCGCAGTGCGTTACCGAGGGTGTGACCATAGCCGCGCTCGAACGGCTCCATCGTCACCTTCGCATGGAAGGCGGAGATCGTCTGAACATCGATAATACGCGGCTTCAGAAAGCTGCTTTGCATAAACGTGACCCTCTAGATTGAATTCGGGACGTTCCGTATTAAAAACACGCGGCCCGGCCGGTCCCGGAAGACAACGGCGGGCCGCAGTACCGGTTCGCTTACTTCGAGTACAGTTCCACCACCAGCGATTCGTTGATGGTGGACGGCAGTTCAGAGCGTTGCGGCTTCGCCTTGAATGTGCCTTTCAGCGCCTTAGTATCCACCTCGATCCATTCCGGAAAACCGCGACCTTCCGCTGCCGCAACCGCACCCTTGATGCGCAATTGCGCCTTCGCGCCTTCGGCGACTTCGACGGCGTCTCCCGGACGGACCTGGTATGACGGGATGTTGACCCGCTTGCCGTTGACCAAAATGCCGTTGTGGCGCACGACCTGGCGCGCTTCGGTCCGCGATGAGCCGAAGCCCATGCGATAGGCGACCGTGTCGAGCCGGCTTTCGAGCATCTGAAGCAGCGCCTCGCCTGTCACTTCCTTCGCGCGAGCGGCCAGCTTGTAGGTATTGCGGAACTGGCGTTCGAGCATGCCGTAAATGCGACGGATCTTTTGCTTTTCGCGCAATTGCGTACCGTAGTCGGAACGGCGCAGGTTCTTTTGGCCGTGCTGGCCGGGCGCATACGCACGACGCTCGATCGAGCATTTGTCGCCGAAACACTTTTCGCCTTTCAGGAACAGCTTTTCGCCTTCACGGCGGCACTGGCGGCACTTCGGGTCTAGGTTCCTTGCCACAGCATGTCTCCTTGGGATCAGATACGGCGCTTCTTGGGCGGACGGCAGCCGTTATGCGGAACCGGCGTGACATCCGAGATGCTGGTAATCTTGAAACCGACCGCGTTCAGCGCACGAACCGCGGATTCGCGGCCCGGGCCGGGCCCCTTGATGCGCACTTCCAGATTCTTTACGCCGCATTCCTGTGCGGCACGGCCGGCCTGCTCCGCCGCAATTTGCGCCGCGAATGGAGTGGACTTGCGCGAACCCTTGAAACCCGCCGCACCGGAGGTTGCCCAGGACAGTGCATTTCCCTGACGATCCGTGATCGTGATGATGGTGTTGTTGAAGGACGCGTGAACGTGCGCGATACCCTCCGCCACGTTCTTCTTGACCTTCTTGCGCACCCTTGCTGCCGGGGTAGTTGCCTTTGCCATGTCTTGATATCCTTGAACTCGATTCGTTTACTTCGCCGGCGCCGGCGTCGCGCCGCCGGTGCGCTGGATCGCCTTGCGCGGCCCCTTGCGGGTACGCGCGTTAGTGCGCGTGCGCTGGCCGCGCACCGGTAACCCGCGACGATGGCGCGTACCTCGGTAGCAGCCCAGGTCCATCAGGCGTTTGATGTTCATCGTCACTTCACGACGCAGGTCGCCCTCGACGGTAAACTTCGCGACCTGCTCGCGCAGTTTCTCCATGTCGTTGTCGGAAAGGTCCTTCATCTTCGTCGAGGCGTTGACGCCGGCCGCGGCGCATATTGCGCGCGAACGGGCGCGGCCGATGCCGTAGATCGAGGTCAGCGCAATGACCGCATGCTGATGGTTCGGGATATTTACTCCGGCGATACGAGCCATAAGTCGTCCTGCGTCCTGTTGTAAATGGTTAGCGCCGGGTTAACCCTGGCGTTGCTTGTGACGTGGATCCGTGCAGATCACGCGCACAACGCGATTGCGCCGGACGATCTTGCAGTTCCGGCACATTTTCTTGACCGATGCCTGTACTCTCATTTGAAGCTCCCTCAGCCGCCATTCGGCGGGCCGTTATCCAAATCTACTTGGCGCGGAATACGATGCGCGCACGTGTCAAATCGTACGGCGTCAAATCCACCGTCACCTTGTCGCCCGGCAGGATCCGGATGTAGTGCATCCGCATCTTTCCGGAAATGTGCCCCAGCACCACATGGCCGTTTTCCAGTTTCACGCGAAACGTCGCGTTCGGCAGGGTTTCCAGGATTTCTCCCTGCATCTGGATGGTTTCTTCCTTGGCCATGCTCCTCCGTTAGCGGGTGGGAAACATCCCGCCCTTGAAGTTCGCCTTCTTGAGCAGGCTCTCGTACTGGTGCGACATCACATACGCCTGCACCTGGGCCATGAAATCCATGGTCACCACCACGATAATCAGCAAACTCGTGCCACCGAAGTAGAACGGCACATTCCATTTCACGATCAGGAACTCCGGCAACAGGCACACCAGCGTGACGTAGATCGCGCCGGCCAGAGTCAGCCGCATGGTGATCTTCTCGATGTACTTCGCAGTCTGGTCGCCCGGACGGATCCCCGGCACGAACGCACCGCCCTTCTTCAGGTTCTCCGCGGTTTCCTTGGGGTTGAACACCAGGGCCGTGTAGAAAAAACAGAAGAAAACAATCGCTGACGCATACAACAATACGTAAATCGGCTGCCCCGGATGCAACGTGCCGCTGATATCGCGCAGCCAGGTCATGCTCTCGTTGCTGCCAAACCAGCCGGCCAATGTGGCCGGGAATAAAATGATGCTCGATGCGAATATCGGCGGAATCACCCCCGACATGTTCAGCTTCAACGGCAGATGCGAACTTTGTCCGCCGTATACTTTGCGTCCAACCTGACGTTTCGCGTAATTAACCAGGATCTTGCGCTGGCCGCGTTCGACGAAGACCACGAAGCCGGTCACCAGAATCGCGCCCACCAGAAGCAACAGAACCAGCGGTATCGAAAACGCGCCGGTTCGCGCCAGTTCCAGCGTGCCACCGATCGCCCGCGGAAACCCCGCCGCTATACCGGCAAAAATGATCAGCGATATCCCGTTGCCAATGCCCCGCTCGGTTATTTGTTCGCCGAGCCACATCAGAAACATCGTCCCGGTTACCAGCGTCACGACGGTGGTGAAGCGGAACGCAAGCCCCGGATCGATCACCAGCCCGCGCTGCGATTCCAGCGCAATTGCAATGCCCAAACCCTGAAAGGTCGCCAGGAACAGCGTGCCGTAGCGCGTGTACTGGGTGATCTTCCTGCGACCGGCTTCACCCTCCTTCTTCAGTTGCTCGAGCGTCGGCGACACCACGGTCATCAATTGCATGATGATCGATGCCGAAATGTACGGCATGATCCCCAGTGCGAAGATGGTAAATCGAGACAAGGCGCCACCCGAGAACATGTTGAACATGTCCAGGATGCCGCCCTTCTGCGTCTTGAACAGCTCCGCGAGCTGAACAGGATCGATCCCGGGAACCGGAACGTGCGCGCCTATGCGGTACACGATCAGGGCACCCAGCAGGAACAGCAAACGGCGCTTGAGGTCGCCGAATTTGCCCAGTCCGATCAGAGATTTCTCCGCCAAGCGCTAACCTTCGACGCTTCCGCCGGCCTTTTCGATGGCCGCGCGCGCACCCTTCGTTACCAGCAATCCACGCAAAGTCACTTTGCGCTTGATTTCGCCATTCAGTATCACCTTCGCCGACAGCGCGGCACTCGGCACCACGCCGGCCTGCTTCAGCACCAGGATATCGATGTCATTCACCGGCAGCTTGTCGAGCGAAGACAGCCTCACCTCGACCGTATCGCCTCTGGTGAAAGAGATGAAGCCGCGTTTGGGCAGGCGCCGATGCAAGGGCATTTGACCGCCCTCGAAACCCACCTTGTGGAAACCGCCTGAACGCGCCTTCTGCCCCTTGTGGCCACGGCCCGCGGTCTTCCCCATTCCGCTGCCGATACCGCGACCAACACGCTTCTTGGCATGCTTGGCGCCGGGTGCCGGTTTGATCTGGTTCAAACGCATTTAGGCCTCGCACTTCACCAGGTAATTCACTTTGTTGATCATGCCTCGTACCGCGGGGGTATCTTCCAGCTCAACCGTATGGTTGATGCGCCGCAGGCCGAGGCCCCGCACCGTTGCACGATGGCTTTCGCGGGTACCGACCACGCCACGCACCAGCGTGACCCTGATCGTCTTGCCCGATTTCTTTGCCGCTTCTTTCTTCTTGGCCATGATTTTTCAGAACCCGGTTAACCCAGGATTTCCTCCACGGTCTTGCCGCGCTTCGCTGCAATCTCGGCCGGCGTGCTCATGCCCTGCAGGCCGTTGATCGTGGCACGCACCACGTTGTAGGGGTTCGTCGAGCCGAGACACTTGGCCAGCACGTTGGTTACGCCCATGACCTCGAAAATCGCCCGCATGGGCCCGCCGGCGATAATGCCGGTACCTTCCGAAGCCGGCTGCATGAAGACCTTTGCCGATCCGTGTTCGCCAACAACCGCGTGCTGCAGCGTTCCGTTCTTGAGACTGATCTTGACCATCTTGCGCCGCGCCTCGTCCATGGCTTTCTGCACGGCCACCGGCACTTCCCTGGCCTTGCCTTTGCCCATGCCGATTCCGCCATCGCCGTCGCCCACGACTGTCAGCGCCGCAAAGCCGAGGATGCGGCCGCCTTTCACCACCTTGGTGACACGGTTGACCGACACCATCTTTTCGCGCATGCCGTCGCTGCGCTCTTCGTTTTGCTGCTGCATTCTGGCCATGGTTTATGTCCTCAGAACTTCAGTCCGGCTTCGCGCGCCGCTTCTGCGAGCGCCTTCACCCGGCCGTGATACTTGAATCCGGCCCGATCGAATGCGACCTGCTCCACGCCCTGCGCTTTGGCCTTTTCGGCAATGCGCTTGCCAACCACGGCGGCCGCTTTGACGTTGCTGCCGTTGCCGACTTCTTTGCGTACGTCGGGTTCGAGCGTCGACGCCGAGGCGAGCACCTTCGCAGTGGGATCGATCACCTGGGCATATATATGGTCATTGGAGCGGTACACCGCAAGCCTCACCGCCTTCAATTCCGCGATCTTGGCGCGGGTCTGGCGGGCACGGCGCATACGCGATTGCTTCTTGTCGATCATGGTCGTCGGCTCCGTTACTTCTTCTTGGTTTCCTTCAGCACCACACGCTCGTCGGAATAGCGCACGCCTTTGCCCTTATAAGGCTCGGGCGGACGATAGCCGCGCACTTCCGCCGCGACCTGACCGACCATGTGCTTGTCGATGCCCTTGATCAGTATTTCGGTCTGTTGCGGCGTTTCCACCTTGATGCCCTTGGGCATCTGATGCACTACGGGATGCGAAAAACCCAGCGTCAGATTGAGCTTGTCGCCCTGCGCCTGGGCGCGATAGCCAACGCCTACCAGTTGCAGTTTTTTTTCGTATCCTTTGGTCACGCCCTGCACCATGTTCGCCACCAATGATCGCAGCGTGCCGGACATCGCGTTCGTCTGGATCGACTCGTCGCGCGCCTTGAAGACGATCTGGTCTGCGTCGCGCGTAACGTCCACGGTCGCCGACAGGCGCTGCGAGAGCGTGCCCAGCGGCCCCTTGATCGAGATCTGCCCCGACGCGAGCGTCACATCCACACCCTTTGGAACGGGAACCGGAAGATTGCCAATGCGAGACATCTTGTTTTGCTCCTAAGCCGCTTTATGCAACGATGCACAACACTTCGCCGCCAACGCCGGTCTGTCGCGCCTTGCGGTCAGTCATGACGCCCCGGGACGTGGACACGATCGCCACGCCCAGCCCATTCATGACTTCCGGGATATCGTTGGCCGGCTTGTAAATACGCAGGCCCGGGCGGCTCACCCGTTCAATGCGCTCGATTACCGGACGACCGGCGTAGTATTTCAATCCGATCTCGAGAAATTGTTTGCCGCTGTCATCGCGAACCGCGAAGTCCTCGATATAGCCTTCGTCCTTGAGGACCTTGGCGATCGAAATCTTGAGTTTGCTCGTGGGCACGAAAACCGACGTCTTTTCCGCAGTTTGAGCGTTGCGGATCCGAGTCAGCATATCGGCAATGGGGTCACTCATGCTCATCGAAGAGTCTCCTGCTACCAGCTTGCTTTGGTCACGCCGGGAATCTCGCCACGCATGGCGATCTCGCGCAGCTTGTTGCGGCCCAGGCCGAACTTGCGGTAGACCCCGCGAGGACGCCCGGTCAGCGCGCAGCGATTGCGCAACCGCACCGGGCTGGCATTGCGCGGCAACTTGCCCAGTTTGTCGCGCGCTTGCGCGCGGTCTTCGTCGGACGCCTTGCTGTTGTCGATGATCGCGAACAGTTCGGCGCGCCTGGTCGCGAACTTCTTCACGGTCGCGCGACGCTTTTGGTCTCTATTTATAAGAGCGATCTTTGCCATGACGGCCTCAGTTCTTGAAAGGGAACTTGAAGGCAGCAAGAAGCGCACGCGCCTCTGCGTCTGTCTTCGCTGTCGTTGTAATCGTGACGTTCAAACCCCGGAGCACATCGATCTTGTCGTACTCGATCTCCGGAAATATGATCTGTTCCTTGACGCCCAGATTGAAATTCCCGCGTCCGTCGAAGGAACGCGCGGAAATACCCCGGAAGTCGCGGATACGCGGAATCGCAATGGAAACCAGGCGATCCAGGAATTCGTACATGCGGCCGCGGCGCAGGGTCACCATGCAACCGATCGGGTAATCCTTGCGGATCTTGAAACCCGCGATCGATTTCTTCGCCTTGGTGACCACCGGCTTCTGGCCGGCGATCTTGATCATGTCGCCCACGGCGTTTTCGAGGATCTTTTTATCGTTGACGGCTTCGCCCACACCCATGTTCAGCACAATCTTGTCGATGCGTGGGACCTGCATGGAAGTCTTGTAACCGAACTGCTTCATCAATGCAGGCACCACCTCGTTGCGGTAGTGCGTTTGCAGACGCGCCGCCTGGGTGGGTGCTGTTTTCGCGATAACTGCCGCCTTTGCCTTCGCCATATCTTCCTCTTACGCGTCCAGCATCTCGCCGTTCGACTTGTAGATCCTCACCCGGCGGCCGTCGTCCAGGCGCTTGATCCCAACCCGGTCCGCCTTCTGCGTGGTCGGATTGAACAACGCCACGTTGGAGACGTGAATCGGCATTTCTTTCGCGACAATGCCACCCGTGGTGCCCTTCATCGGATTGGGTTTCTGGTGCTTCTTGACGTTGTTGGCGCCTTCCACCAGCAGGTAGTCGTCGCCAAGCACGCGCAATACCGCCCCACGCTTGCCTTTGTCCTTGCCGGTGACGACGACGACGTTGTCGCCTTTACGAATCTTGCGCATGATCTTTCCTCACAACACTTCGGGAGCAAGCGACACGATTTTCATGAAACGCTCGGTCCGCAGTTCGCGCGTAACCGGCCCGAAAATGCGCGTGCCGATCGGCTCGAGCTTGGCATTGAGCAAAACCGCCGCGTTGGAGTCGAACTTCACCAGCGAGCCATCCTGGCGACGCACACCGCTGGCCGTCCGCACCACCACGGCGTTGTAGATCTCGCCCTTCTTGACGCGTCCGCGCGGAGCGCAATCCTTGATGCTGACCTTGATGATGTCGCCAATGCCGGCGTAGCGGCGCTTGGAACCGCCAAGCACCTTGATGCACATCACCGAGCGCGCGCCGGTGTTGTCGGCCACGTCGAGCCTGCTTTGCATTTGAATCATCTGCTTTCTCTCTCCAACTTCGTCCGCCCGTTGACTAGCTAGGTCGGCAGACCAGTTTTGGAACCCGTCCGGGTCAGAAGCCGGTTCGCCACGAAGCGTTCCGGGAAAAAGGCGGCATTCTAGGGAAAAATCGCCGCCACGGCAAGGGAATTAGATCTCCTCCTTGGCCTTTTCAACCAACTTAACCACCTTCCACGCCTTGGTCTTGGAAATCGGGCGGGTTTCTTCGATCTGCACCAGGTCGCCGGGATGAAACTCGTTCTTTTCATCGTGCGCATGGTATTTCTTCGAACGGCTGACGAATTTGCCGTACAGCGGATGCTTGACCTTGCGCTCGACCAGGACCGTGACGGTCTTGTTCATCTTGTCGCTGGTTACCCGACCAGTCAGTTTGCGGGGGTTGGACGTGGATGTCTGCTCGTTCATGCTCTTTTCGCCTTTTCACCGATCAACGTGCGCACGCGAGCGATGTCGCGGCGCACTTTCATGATTTCGCTGGTGTTGGTCAGTTGCTGGGTGGCCAGCTGCATGCGCATCGAAAACTGCGCTTTCAGCAGCTCGTTGAGCTCCTTGCCCAGATCGGCCTCGGACTTGGTCCGCAGTTCACTCGCCTTCATCGCTTATCCCACCTGTCTGATTACAAAAGTGGTCTGGATCGGCAGCTTGGCCGCCGCCAGGCGGAATGCCTCGCGCGCCAGCGTTTCGTCGACGCCGTCCATCTCGTAGAGCACCTTGCCGGGCTGGATTTCCGCGACGTAGTACTCCGGGTTGCCTTTGCCGTTGCCCATGCGCACTTCCGCGGGTTTCTGGGAAATCGGCTTGTCAGGAAAAATGCGGATCCAGATCCGTCCACCGCGCTTGATATGGCGCGTCATGGCACGACGGGCGGCCTCGATCTGGCGCGCGGTCAACCGGCCGCGGCCGACGGCCTTGAGGCCGAACTCCCCGAAGCTCACCTTCGCGCCACGCGTTGCCACGCCGGTATTGCGGCCCTTCTGTTCCTTGCGGTATTTCCTTCTAGCTGGTTGCAGCATGCTTCGCTCCTCGTCTCGCCTTGCGCTCGGGCTCGGGAGTGGGCGCGGCCCCCGGCTGCTCGCCGCGAGCCAGTACTTCGCCCTTGAACACCCAGACCTTGATGCCGATCACGCCATAAGTCGTCTTCGCCTCGGAGAATCCGTAATCGATGTCGGCACGCAGGGTGTGTAGCGGCACGCGGCCTTCGCGATACCACTCGGTGCGGGCGATTTCTATTCCGTTCAGCCGACCCGCGCTCATGATCTTGATGCCTTGCGCGCCCAGGCGCATGGCATTCTGGATCGCCCGCTTCATGGCACGCCGGAACATGATCCGTTTTTCCAGCTGCTGCGCGATCGAATCCGAGATCAGCTGAGCGTCGACTTCGGGCTTGCGCACTTCCTCAATGTTGACATGAACCGGCACGCCCATCAGCTTCTGCAGTTGTCCGCGCAGATTTTCGATGTCTTCGCCTTTCTTGCCGATGACGACGCCTGGCCGCGCGCTGTATACGGTGATCTTGGCATTCTTGGCGGGACGCTCGATGACGATCTTGCTGACCGCGGCATGCGCCAGTTTTTTCTTCAGGAAGTCACGGACTTTGATGTCCTCGTGCAGCATGCCCGGAAAATTCTTGCTGTTTGAGTACCAGCGGGAAGTCCAGTTGCGCTGGACCGAGAGCCGGAATCCGATCGGGTGAATTTTCTGTCCCATGCTTACTCCTTGTCCCCGACGGTAAGATAGATATGGCAGGTGGGCTTGGTGATCTTGAAACCGCGTCCCTTGGCACGCGGCATGAAGCGCTTGAGGCTCGCACCCTGCTCGACGTGAATGATCTTCACGTTCAATTCATCGATGTCCGCGCCATCGTTATGCTCGGCATTCGCAATTGCGGATTCGAGCACCTTGCGAATGATCTTGGCACCCTTCTTGGGACTGAAGGCCAGCAAATTGAGCGCTTTGTCCACGGGCATTCCGCGAATCTGGTCGGCGACCAGTCTGCCCTTCTGGGCTGACAGCCGGACGCCACGCAGTACAGCAGAGGTTCTCATAGTCATGTCTCCTGGTCGCCCTTACTTCTTCGGAGCCGAAGTTGGTGCCACGACGGCTTTCTTGTCCCCGGTATGGCCCTTGAAGGTACGGGTCAGCGCAAATTCGCCAAGCTTGTGTCCGACCATGTTTTCGCTGATGTAGATCGGCACATGCTGGCGGCCATTGTGGATTGCGATGGTCAACCCGACGAAATCGGGAAGGATGGTGGACCGGCGCGACCAGGTCTTGATCGGACGCTTGTCTTTGGACGCGCGCGCGGTATCAACCTTTTGTACCAGGTGGTGATCGACAAACGGGCCTTTTTTAACGGAACGTGCCATATATCCTGTCCTTATTTGCCGTGACGATTACGCACGATCATGCTGCGCGTGCGTTTGTTGCGGCGGGTCTTGTAACCCTTCGTTGGTGTGCCCCAGGGGCTCACCGGATCGCGACCGGCCGCGGTCTTGCCTTCGCCGCCGCCGTGCGGATGGTCAATCGGGTTCATGGCAACGCCGCGCACCGTCGGACGCACGCCGCGCCAGCGCACACGGCCGGCTTTGCCGATCGATTCCAGGTTGTGTTCCTCGTTGCCGACCTCACCGATGGTGGCGCGGCAATCGACGTGCACCTTGCGGATTTCGCCCGAGCGCAGGCGTAGCTGGGCGTAAACGCCTTCACGCGCCAGCAATTGCACGGACGTGCCGGCGGCACGGGCCAACTGGGCACCCTTGCCCGGCTGCATTTCGATGCAATGAATCGTCGTGCCGACCGGGATGTTGCGCAACGGCAGCGTATTGCCCGGCTTGATCGGCGCTTCCGAACCATTGACCAGTTCCTGGCCTACTGTTACGCCCTTCGGGGCGATCACATAGCGGCGCTCGCCGTCCGCATAGCACAGCAGTGCGAGGCTGGCGCTGCGGTTCGGGTCGTACTCGAGACGTTCGACCTTGGCCAGGATACCGTCCTTGTCACGCACGAAGTCGACAATTCGATAGTGCTGCTTATGCCCGCCTCCCTGATGGCGCGTGGTGATATGGCCGCTGTTGTTGCGGCCCGCACGCTTGCTCTGTTTCTCGATCAGCGCGGCAACCGGCTTGCCCTTGTGCAGCTCCGGATGCACGACCTTGACGAGCGCTCGACGGCCCGGCGATGTCGGCTTGACTTTGACCAGTGCCATTACTTGGCCTCCCCTGCTGCAAAATTGATTTCCTGGCCCGGCTTCAGGCAAACATACGCCTTCTTCCAATGGCGCCGTCGGCCGATAAATCGGCCAAAACGCTTTTCTTTGCCCTTGACGTTGGCCACCTGGACGCTGTCGACCTGCACCTTGAAGAGCAATTCCACCGCGGCTTTGATCTCGGGCTTGGTCGCGTCGGCAGCAACGCGGAAAATCACCTGTTCGTTCTTGTCGGCAACGTATGTGCTCTTTTCCGACACCACGGGGGCGAGCAGAACTTGCATCAAACGTTGCTGATTGAAACCGGTCTGCTTGATTCCGTCCTGCTTGGTAGCGGCTGCGCTCATGCCAGCATCTCCTCGAATTTGGCGACCGCGCCTTTGGTGATCAGCGTGTTGTCGAAGCGCAGCAAGCTGACCGGATCGGCGTGCCTTGGTTCGATCACGAGGATATTTGGCAGGTTGCGTGCGGACAGCATCAGGTTCTCGTCGAGCTTGTCGGTAATGATCAGTACATTCTCCATGCCCATTTCCCGGACTTTTTGGGCCAGCAACTTGGTCTTCGGTGAATTCAGCGCGAAATCCTCCACAACGGCCAGCCGGCCATCGCGCGCAAGCTGCGACAGAATCGCAGCCAGGCCGGCGCGGAACATCTTGCGATTGACCTTGTGGCTGAAGTTCTCTTCCGGGCCATTCGGAAATATCTTGCCGCCACCGCGCCACAACGGACTGGATGCCATACCGGCACGCGCACGGCCGGTACCTTTCTGGCGCCATGGTTTGCGGGTGGATTTGGCGATGTCGCTGCGGCCCTTCTGTGCGCGCGTGGCCATGCGTGCATTGGCCAGGTGCGCAGTGACGACCTGATGCACCAGAGACTCGTTATATTCGCGGCCAAATAATTCGTCCGACGCCTTCACGCTGGCGGTGGCCTGGCCCTTCGCGTCGATCAGTTTCAGATCCATTACACCCTCGCCTTCACAGAAGGATGCACGACGAGGCCGCCGCCTTCGGAGCCCGGCACGGCCCCTCTGATAAGCAGCAACTGGCGTTCGGCGTCGATGCGTACGATCTGCAGCTTCTGCGCCGTACGCTTTACCGCACCCAGGTGGCCGGACATGCGCTTGCCCGGAAATACGCGGCCCGGATCCTGTGCCATGCCGATGGAGCCGGGCACGTTGTGGGAACGCGAATTACCGTGACTGGCGCGGTTCGACGAGAAGTGGTGGCGCTTGATAACGCCCGCGAAACCCTTGCCGACGGTTGTGCCGGTGACGTCCACCAGCTGACCGACCTTGAATATGTCTACACCGATCTGCCCGCCAACCTTGAAATTGGCAAGTTGATCGGGCTCAACGCGAAATTCGCTGAGAACGTGGCCCGCCTCGACGCCCGCCTTGGCGAAGTGCCCGGCAGCGGGTTTGCTGACGCGACTCGCGCGGCGCTTGCCGAATGCGACCTGGACCGCGGCATAACCGTCGGTTTCCGGCGTCTTGATCTGGGTCACGCGATTGTTCGACACGTCGACCACCGTAACCGGGACGGCATCGCCGTCATCGGTAAACAGTCTCGTCATGCCGACCTTGCGGCCGACTAGTCCTAAGCTCATTTTTGTTTCCCTTTGACAAAAGGGGCCGGTTGCAATTGACCAGCCGATCTATTTTTACCGGGCCGGCCTTGAAGCAAACCGGCCCCGGGTACAGCTCTTTAACTTTACAGCTTGATTTCCACGTCCACGCCCGCGGGCAGGTCGAGTTTCATCAGTGCATCGACGGTCTTGTCCGTGGGGTCGATGATGTCCATCA
>WNFI01137150.1_pt1 | contig 46241 bp, 53 predicted proteins | sample 5400471 | NCBI WGS metagenome assembly WNFI01 (sample SAMN13153348, study PRJNA577476) | soil metagenome | isolation source: 100 cm saprolite on Douglas fir-dominated hillslope | place: USA:California | collected 2013-09-17
GGTTCCGCCCCAGGTGCGGAAGTCCTTCGCCGTGATGGCGCGGCCGGAGATTTCGCGAAGATAGGCGTTGACGTCGTCCGAAGTGACGGATTGGCGCCGGTCAAAGGCATCCATGTACTGGAACATCTCCTGGCCCGGCAGGTCCTGGCAGCGCTGCACGATGTGCGCGAGACGCAGATCGCTGACCGCCACCGAGTGCTCGACGCCGCTCTTGCCGCGAAACGTGAAGCGCAGCGTCGAGCCGGCAACGTGCACGTGCCGCCGGCGCAGCGTGGTCAGGCCGAACGAGCGGTTCTCGCGCGCGTACTCGTCGTTGCCGACGCGGATCAGCGTCTTGTCGAGCAGGCGCACGACGGTGGCGAGCAGCTGGTGGCGGCCGAGATTTGCCGAGCGCAGATCGCGCTCGATGCGCTCGCGCAGGGCAGGCAGCGCCTCGCTGAACTCGAACATGCGGCGGAACTTCGATTGGTCGCGCGCTTCGCGGTACGAAGGGTGGTAGCGATACTGCTTGCGGCCGCGCGCGTCGCGCGCCGTCGCCTGGATATGCCCGGCAGGATCCGGGCAGATCCACACGTCGGTCCATGCCGGCGGTATCGCGAGCGAGTCGAGGCGCCGGCGGACCAGCCGATTGCGGATTCGCACGCCGCTCGGCGCGTAATAGGTCCAGCCCGCTCCCGAGCGTCGGCGGCTGATCCCGGCGATCCCGTCGGTGACGTACACCAGTCCCGCCCGGACCGCCGCCCTGCGGTGCTCGCGGTTGCGCAACGAGCTCATCGGCTCTCCCCGGGGGGATTAGAGCACGTGCCCGAAAAAACGGCCTGTTGCGGTAAAATCTCTTTCCGAATCAGGCCCCTCGGGGCCTTTTTGTTTTGAACATGGCAGACATAAGCATCGCGCTATCCAAGGGGCGGATCTTCGACGAGACGGTGCCGCTGCTGGCGCGCGCCGGTATCAAGCCCAGGGGCGACCCCGAGCGCTCGCGCAAGCTGATCCTCGGCACCAACCACGGCGCCCTGCGGCTGATCATCGTGCGCGCCTCGGATACCCCGACCTACGTCCAGCACGGCGGCGCCGATCTGGGCATCGCCGGACGCGACGTGCTTCTCGAGCACGGCGGCGAAGGGCTGTATCAGCCCGTGGACCTCGGCATCGCCCGCTGCCGCATGGTGGTCGCGGTCAGAAAAGGATTCGATTACGCCGGGGCGGTGCGCCAGGGCGCGCGCCTGCGCGTCGCCACCAAGTACGTCAACACCACGCGCGAGCACTTTGCCGCCAAGGGGGTGCACGTCGATCTCATCCGGTTGTACGGCTCGATGGAGCTGGCGCCGCTGACCGGCCTCGCGGATGCGATCGTCGATCTGGTCGCTACCGGCAAGACGCTGCGCGCCAACGATCTCGTCGCGGTGGAGGAGATCATGCCGGTGTCGGCGCGGCTGATCGTCAACCAGGCGGCCCTCAAGACGAAGCGCGCGGCGTTGCAGCCGCTCATCGACGCCTTCGCGAAAGCGGCGGCCAAATGAAGCTGAGGCGGCTTTCGACGCGCGCGGCGGGGTTCGACGCGAAACTCGCGGCGCTCACCCGCTACGAAGCGGCGCAGGACCCGGCGGTGCAGAAGACGGTGCGCCGCATCCTTGCCGAGGTGCGCGCTCGCGGCGACGCGGCGGTGCGCGAGTACACGAAGAAATTCGATGGAGTGGTGCTCAAGCAGTTCGAGATTCCCGGGACGGAGATTCAGAAGGCGATTCAATCCGTCCCCCGGGCGCAGGCAGATGCGTTGCGGTCGGCGTTTCAAAGGATCAAGTCCTTTCACGAAAGGCAGCTGCAGAAATCGTGGGATTACACCGACGACGACGGCACGCGCCTCGGCCAGCGCATCACCCCGCTGGAGCGCGTCGGGCTGTATGTGCCGGGCGGGAAAGCGGCCTATCCCTCCTCGGTGCTGATGAACGCGGTGCCCGCCAAGGTCGCGGGCGTGCGCGAGCTCGCGATGGCGAGCCCCAATCCGAATCCGCTGGTCCTTGCGGCGGCGGCGCTCGCCGGCGTCGACCGGGTGTTCGGCATCGGCGGCGCGCAGGCGGTGGCCGCGCTCGCCTACGGCACCAAGTCGATCCCCCGGGTCGACAAGATCGTCGGCCCGGGGAACGCCTACGTCGCCGAGGCGAAGCGCCAGGTGTTCGGCCAGGTCGGCATCGACATGCTCGCCGGCCCTTCCGAGATCCTGGTCATCTCGGACGGCAAGACGCCGGCGGACTGGGTCGCCATGGACCTCTTCTCGCAGGCGGAGCACGACGAGGACGCGCAGGCAATCCTGCTTTCCCCTGATGAAAAGCATTTGGATGCGGTTGAAAGCGTGATGCAGCGCCTGATCGGAGAGATGTCGAGAAGAAGCGTCATTTCCGCATCGCTCAAAGCGCGCGGCGCGCTCATCCTCACGCGCGATCTCGACGAGGCCTGCGCCCTTGCGAGCCGCATCGCTCCGGAGCACCTGGAGCTGTCGGTGGAGAATCCTGAGGCCTGGCTGCCCAAGCTCGGCAATGCGGGGGCGATCTTCCTGGGGTGCTGGAGCTCCGAGGCGATCGGCGACTACTGTGCCGGGCCGAATCACGTCTTGCCCACCTCGGGCACGGCGCGCTTTTCCTCGCCGCTCGGGGTTTACGATTTTCAGAAGCGCTCGAGCATCATCGAGGTTTCCAGGAAATCCGCGGCGGAGCTGGGCCGGCTGGCCGCAACGCTTGCCGACGGCGAGGGCCTGACGGCGCACGCCCGTTCTGCAGAAATGCGATTCAAATGAAACCCGAAGGGCTCATTCGGCCCGAGATCCTGGCGCTGAAAGCTTATCCGGTGCCGAGCGCGGACGGCATGGTGAAGCTCGACGCGATGGAGAACCCGTACTCGCTGTCCGACGACTTGCGGCGCGAGCTCGCAAGCGTGCTGGCCGGCGTCGCCGTGAACCGTTATCCCGCCCCGAATCCGCAGAAGCTGCGCGAGGCCCTGGCGCGCAGGATGAACGTGCCGCAGGGCATGGAGCTGCTTCTGGGCAACGGCTCGGACGAGCTGATCCAGATCATGACTCTGGCGCTGGCGCGTCCGGGGGCGGTGATGATGTATCCGTCGCCGAGCTTCGTGATGTACTCGATGAACGCGACCTTCTTCGGCATGAAGGGCGTACCGATGCCTTTGCGCGAGGACTTTTCGTTCGACGCCGCGGCTTTCATCGCGCGGATGAAAGTGGAGAAGCCGGCGCTGGTCTTTATCGCCTATCCGAACAACCCGACCGGGGTGCTCTACCCGGAAGAGGACGTCGCCGCCGTGATACGCGCCGCGCCCGGACTGGTGGTGGTCGACGAGGCTTACCATGTGTTTGCGCGCAAGAGCTTCATGGGGCGGCTCGCCGAGTTTCCGAACCTGGCGGTGCTGCGCACCGTCTCCAAGCTCGGCCTCGCCGGCATCCGGCTGGGGTATCTCGCCGGCCGGCCCGACTGGATCGAGCAGTTCAACAAGGTCAGGCCGCCCTACAACGTCGGCGTGCTGACGCAGGCGGCTGCGCTGTTCCTGCTCGACCGGCTGGATGTATTGGAAGAGCAGGCCGCGCGCATTCGCGCCGACCGCGCGAAGCTCGGAAGCGCGCTGGCGGCGCTGCCGGGCGTGACGGTGTTTCCGTCCGAGGCGAACTTTCTCCTGGTGCGAGTGCCCGACGCCGACCGCGCGGATGCGGGCTTGCGCCGGCAACGAGTGCTGGTGAAGAACCTGAACGGCCCCGCGATGAAGAACTGCTTGCGCATCACGGTCGGCACACCGGAAGAAAACCGTATACTGCTGAGAGCCTTCAAGGAAATCCTGTAGTCATGCGCACGGCCGAAGTCACCCGCAACACCAAGGAGACCCAGATCCGGGTGAAGCTCAACCTGGACGGCAAGGGCGCGGCGAAGCTCTCGACGGGACTGCCGTTTCTCGAGCACATGCTCGACCAGGTGGCGCGCCACGGCATGCTCGATCTCGAGATCGAAGCGAAAGGCGACCTGCATATCGACGCGCATCACACCGTCGAGGACATCGGCATCACGCTCGGCCAGGCGTTCCTGCGCGCGATCGGCGACAAGGCGGGCGTGCGCCGCTTCGGCCATGCCTACGTGCCGCTCGACGAGGCGCTGACGCGCGTCGTCATCGACTTCTCCGGCCGGCCGGGGCTGGAGTATCACGTCACGTTCACGCGCCCTCTGATCGGCGAGTTCGACGTCGACCTGGTGCACGAGTTCTTCCAGGGCTTCGTCAACCACGGCCAGGTGACGCTGCACATCGACAACCTGCGCGGCGACAACTCGCACCACCAGTGCGAGACCATGTTCAAGGCGTTCGCGCGCGCCCTGCGCATGGCCGCCGAGCCCGATCCGCGCGCCGCCGGCACCGTGCCGTCCACGAAAGGCTCTCTTTAATTGAAGATTGCCGTGGTGGATTACGGCATGGGGAACCTGCGCTCGGTGTCGAAGGCGCTCGAGCACGTCGCCCCGCAAGCCGAGGTACTGGTCACCGCCGATCCCGAGGCGATTCGCGCCGCGGAGCGGGTCGTGGTGCCCGGCCAGGGCGCGATGCCCGATTGCATGCGCCAGCTCACCGCCAGCGGCGCGCGCGACGCGGTAGTCGAAGCCGCGCGCGACAAGCCGTTTCTCGGCCTGTGCATCGGCCTGCAGATGCTCTTCGAGCGCGGCGAGGAGGGCGATACGCCGGGGCTCGCGCTGCTGGGCGGTACCGTTCCGCGTTTTGCCGGCGCCGCCATGCGGGGCCTCAAGATTCCCCAAAAGGGCTGGAACCGGGTCATGCAGGCCCGACCGCACGCCCTGTGGCAGGACGTGCCGGACGGCACCAGGTTTTATTTCGTTCACAGCTACTATCCGGCGCCTCGCGAGCAGGCGCTGACCGCTGCGACCTGCGAGTATGGCGTGCCCTTTACCTGCGCGATTGCGCGGGATAACATCTTTGCCGTACAGTTCCATCCTGAAAAAAGCGACTCCGCAGGCCTGCAACTCCTCTCCAACTTCGTGCGCTGGCGTCCCTGATTTTCATCGAGCACTAGGTGCTCATCATCCCGGCAATTGATTTGAAGGAGGGCCGTTGCGTGCGCCTCAAGCAGGGCGACATGAGCAGCGCCACGGTGTTTTCCGACGACCCGGTGGCGATGGCGAAGCATTGGGCCGCTGAAGGCGCCAAGCGCCTGCATATCGTCGACCTGAACGGTGCGGTCGCCGGCAAACCGAGGAACGAGAAGGTGATCCGCCAGATGATCGCGGCGGTCGGCGAGCGGATGGAGATCGAGCTGGGCGGCGGGATCCGCGATCTCGACACCATCGAGAACTATCTCGATGCCGGCGTGAGCTTCGTCGTGATCGGAACCGCCGCGGTGAAGAATCCGGGCTTCCTCTCCGACGCCTGCTACGCGTTTCCCGGGCATATCATCGCCGGCCTCGACGCCAAAGACGGCAAGGTCGCGGTCGAAGGCTGGTCGAAGCTGACCGGTCACGACGTCGTCGACCTGGCGAAAAAGTTCGAGGAATACGGCGTCGAGGCGCTGATCTATACCGACATCGGCCGCGACGGCATGATGACCGGCGTCAATATAGAAGCCACCTTCAAGCTGGCGCAGGCCATCAAGACCCCGATCATCGCCTCGGGCGGGCTTGGCAGCCTCAAGGACGTGCAGACCATCTGCGAGAAGCTCGTGCCCGAAGGCGTCATCGGCACGATCGCGGGTCGCGCGCTCTACGAGGGCAAGCTCGACCTCAAAAAAGCCCAGGCTGCCGCCGACAAGGCGCTCGGCAAGGCGCCGTAAGGGCTGCGATGCCGCTTGCAAAGCGCGTCATTCCCTGCCTCGACGTCACCGCAGGCCGGGTGGTGAAGGGCGTGAATTTCGTCAAGTTGCGGGATGCCGGTGACCCGGTGGAAATTGCAGAGCGCTACAACGAGCAGGGGGCTGACGAAATCTGTTTTCTCGATATCACCGCGAGCTCCGACGGGCGCGACATCCTGCTGCACGTGATCGAGGCAGTGGCCTCGCGGGTCTTCATTCCCCTGACGGTGGGCGGGGGCGTTCGCAAGGTCGAGGATGTCAGGAGGCTGCTCAACGCCGGCGCGGACAACGTTTCGATCAATACCGCTGCGGTACAGGATCCCGAGCTGGTGCAAAAGGCCTCGAGCATCGTCGGCAATCAATGCATCGTGGTCGCCATCGATGCCAAGAAAGGCGCCTCCGGATGGGAAGTGTTCACGCACGGAGGGCGAAAGGCGACCGGGATCGACGCGGTGGAGTGGGCGAAGCGGATGGAGAAGGCCGGTGCCGGCGAAATCCTGCTCACGAGCATGGATCGCGACGGCACCCGGCACGGTTTCGACATCGAGCTCACCAAGTCGGTCAGTGAAGCGGTCGGCGTGCCGGTGATCGCTTCCGGCGGCGTTGGCGCCATGGAGCACTTCGCGGAGGGCGTTCTCGCGGGCGGGGCCAGCGCGGTCCTGGCGGCGAGCGTGTTCCATTTCGGCGATCTCACCGTGCGACAGGTGAAGGAGCACATGCGCTCCCGCGGCATCGAGGTCAGGCTATAGGATGAGCGCGAAGCGACAGAATTTTCTGGATGAAGTCCCCTGGAACGAGCACCTGCTGATTGCGGTCGTGACCCAGGATTTCTCCTCCGGCAAGGTTCTCACCGTCGCGTGGATGAACCGCGAGGCGCTCACCGAGACCGTGAAGCGCGGCGAGGCGGTATATTGGTCGCGCTCGCGCAAGCGGCTGTGGCGCAAGGGCGAGGAATCCGGGCACGTGCAGAAAGTGCGCGAGATCCGTCTCGACTGCGATGCCGACGCGATCCTCCTCAAGGTCGAGCAGGCCGGCGGCATCGCCTGCCACACGGGGCGCGAGAGCTGCTTCTTCCGCAAACTCGAGAACGGGAGCTGGGTGACGATCGATCCGGTGCTGAAGGATCCGTCGCTCATCTACAAAAAATGCGACAAAAAATGAAAGCTGGCCTCTATGAGACGCTGGAGCGCATCGCGGCGACCATCGAGGAGCGGAAGAAATCCAGTCCGGAGAAATCCTACGTCGCGCGGCTGCTTGCGGAAGGCGAAGATTCGGTTCTCAAGAAAATCGGCGAGGAGGCCACCGAGACGGTGCTCGCGGCGAAGAGCGGCGACCGGCTGCATCTGGTGCGCGAGACCGCCGACCTCTGGTTCCACTGCATGATCCTGCTCGCGCGCCACGGGCTCGGGCCGGGCGATGTGCTCGCCGAGATGCACCGCCGCGAAGGGATCTCCGGCCTCGACGAGAAGGCGGCGCGAGGCAAGAAGTAACTGCGGACATGAGCGACTCTGTCGATTGCATTTTCTGCAAGATCGCGCGCGGCGAAATCCCCGCGAAGAAGATTTATGACGACGCCGAGGTGATGGCTTTCCACGATATCCGGCCGGTGGCGCCGGTGCACTTCCTGATCGTCCCGAAAGCGCATCTCGCCACGCTCTACGAGGCCGATGCAAGCCACGCTCCAGCGCTGGGCAAGATGCTCGCGATCGCCGGCAAGCTCGCGCGCGAGGCGGGAGCCGCCGACGGCTTCCGCACCATCATCAACAACGGGCGCGTCGGACATCAGGAGGTGTATCATGTACATATGCACGTCATTGGAGGGCCGGACCCGCTCGGCCCCATGATCGCGAGGAAGAAGTAGGAGGCTTTATGGGTACTTGGGGCATTACGCATTGGGTGATTCTGCTGATCATCGTGCTGGTGATTTTCGGCACCAAGAAGCTGCGCAACATCGGCGCCGATCTGGGCGGCGCGGTGCGCGGGTTCAAGGACGGCATGCGCGAGAACAGCGACAAGGCCGCCGACACGGGCGCTGCGCCGCAGGTCACGGGCAAGACCGTCGAGGGCGAAATCAAGGGCAAGACCGAGTCGAAGGCCTGAGCGCTCTTCGCCGGCACAACCAAGGCGCCTTCGGGCGCCTTTTTGTTCTCTGAGCCATGTTCGATATCGGATTCTCTGAGCTGATGCTCATCGCGGTGATCGCGCTGGTCGTCATCGGACCGGAGCGGCTGCCGCGCGTCGCGCGCACCCTCGGCCACCTCGCCGGGCGGCTGCAGCGCTACGTCTCCGACGTCAAGGCCGACATCAACCGCGAGATCGAGCTCGACGAGCTGCGCAAGATGCGCGACTCGATGCAGCAGGCGGCCTCGAGCCTGGAAGGCTCGGTGCGCGAGGGGCTGAACTCGGCCGAGAGCGAGATAAACAAGGTCACCGAAAGCGCCGCGGAGGCCTTCAAGCCTCCCGCTGAAGAGCCCCAGCAGGTTGAAGAACCGAAACCGGCTGAAGAACCCAAACCGGCTGCGGTGACGGAGCACAAATGAGCTCGCAGGAAACCTTCGTCTCGCACCTGATCGAGCTGCGCACGCGGCTGATTCACGCGCTGGTCGCGGTGCTGATCGCGATGGTCATCCTTCTGATATGGCCCGGGGCGGGCGCGATTTACGACTTCCTGGCGCTGCCCCTGATGGAAGCGCTGCCGCAGGGAACGCGGATGATCGCCACCGGGGTCATCACGCCGTTCCTGATTCCCATCAAGGTCACGGCGCTCGCCGCATTCATGCTCGCGCTGCCGTACGTCCTGTACCAGGCCTGGGCCTTCGTCGCCCCGGGGCTGTACGAGCACGAGAAGAAGCTGGCGTTGCCGATCGTGGTGGCCTCGACGGCGCTGTTCCTGATCGGCGTCGCGTTCTGCTATTACCTGGTGTTCGGCCGCGTCTTCACCTTCATCAACGAGTTCGCCCCCAAGAGCATCACTCCGGCACCCGACATCGAGGCGTACTTCAGCTTCGTGATCACGATGTTCATCGCCTTCGGCGTCGCGTTCGAGATTCCCATCGTCGTCATCGTATTGGTGCGCGCCGGGATCGTGGACGTGCAGAAGCTGGTGGAGGTGCGCCCCTACGTAATCCTGGGTAGCGCCGTCGTTGCCGCGGTGGTGACGCCGCCTGACGCGGTGTCGATGCTAGCGCTGCTGATCCCGATGTGCGTGCTCTATGAAGTAGGGATTTTCTTCTCGCGCTTCATTACGGCGCGGTCGAAGAGCGTGCCGCAGGATTCGACCGACGCCGCGCTCTGAGCGCTCACTTCTTGCGCAGCTGCCCGACGATGCCGTAAGGGAAGTAGTAGACCGACAGCACGAAGAGCACGCCGAGCCACAGCAGCCAGCGGTCGGGATGAAATAAATCAGGCAGCAGCGGCACTCCCTTTGCCGCCTCGGAGATCATCTTCATCGCGTCCTGCAGGTAGTTTTGCGCGATGACGAAGAGCGTCGCCCCGATCACCGCTCCATACATGGTGCCCATGCCGCCGATCACGACCATCAGCAGGATGTCGATCATGATGCTGAAATCGAGAGTGGTATTCGGTCCGGTGTAGCGCAGCCACAGCGCGTAGAGCGCCCCTGCCAGGGTCGCCACGACGGCGCCCAGGCAGTTGGCGATGGTGCGGTAGATCACGGTGCGGTAGCCGAGCGCCTCGGCGCGAAAGTCGTTCTCCCGGATGGCCAGCAGCACGCGGCCGAATGGGGAATTGACCACGCGAAGCAGCAGCAGGAAGAGCGCCACCGAGCTCACGAATACGACGTAGTAGGCGGTCACGCGCGAGCGCAGCAGCTCCGGTACCTTGAAGGTCAGTCCGTCTTCGCCACCGGTGAAGCCCGAAAGTTGCGAGGCGAGGATCGCGAAGAACGACGCCACCGCCAGGGTGATCATGGCGAAGAAGATCGCCTTGACGCGCAGCGAGAAGAGACCGATCAGGAACGACAGCGCGAGCGACGCTAGCATGGCGAGGAACGCTCCCAGCGCGATCGAGGCCCAGCTCGGATCGAGCCGCGCCATGGCGATGCCGATGCCGTAGCCGCCGATGCCGAAGAACATCGTGTGCGCGAAGGAGACGATGCCGGTGTACCCCAGCAGCAGGTCGTAGCTCGCGACGAGCAGCACGAACACGCAGATCCGCGCCGCGACGTCGAGCGAGCGCGTGCCGGGGAAGAGGAAAGGCGCCAGCGCCAGAGAGAAAAAAATTACTGTCAAAAAGAAGACAAGAATCCGGCTGCGCGGCAGATCGCCCGAGAGCAGAGCGTTCACGATTTGCTCACGGGGTAAAGGCCGCGCGGCCGCCACAGCAGGACGATCACCATCAGCAGGATGTTGGAGCCGAGCGCGACCTTGGGCGAGAGGTAGCTCACATAGTTCGCCACCAGGCCGACCAGCACCGCGCCGACGAAACAGCCGGTTACCGAGCCGAGGCCGCCGATGATGATGACGATGAAGATGAGGACCATCATCTGCGCGCCGATCGCCACCGTGACGGACTCCTGATACATCCCCCAGAGGGCGCCGCCCAGGCCGGCGAGCGCCGACCCGGCGACGAACACGCCGACGAACAGGCGCCGGATGCGGTAGCCCATCGCCTCGACCATCTCGCTGTTCTCGACCCCGGCGCGGATCAGCAGGCCGATCTTGGTGCGGTTGAGGACCAGGAGCATGGCCGCAAACACCGCGAGCCCGACCACGACCGCGACCAGGCGGTATTTCTCCAGGGCGATGTCGCCGAACAGGAACGCGCCGCGCAGCGTCTCGGGCCGGGGCAGGGGCAGCAGGTCGGGCCCCCAGACCACATGGATGAGCTGCTCGGCGACGATCATGCCGCCGGTCGTGATCAGGATCTGCTTCAGGTGCTGGCCGTAGACCGGCTTGATGATCAGCCGCTCGAAGAACAGGCCCAGCAACCCCGCGGCGAGGCTCGCGGCGAGCAGCGCGGGCGCCAGCGCGGCGAGGTTGAGAGCGAAACTGTCCGAGCCCGCCGGTGAGGCAAGCACCCTGATCACGGAAGCCGCCACGTAGGCGCCGAGCGCGATGAAAAGCCCGTGCGCGAAATTCATCACGTCCATCAGGCCGAAGACCAGGGTGAGGCCCGACGACATGATGAAGATCAGCAGGCCCATCGCCAGCCCTGCCACGGTGAGCGTGACCCAGGTCGAGGGGCTGCCGATGAGCGCGAGGCCGGCGAACGCGATGCCCGCCAGCAGGACGATCGGGATGAAGTCGAAGCGGGCCGAGCTCACTGGTGCGCCTCCAGCGACAGTCCCAGCAGCCGGTTCTGCAGCGCCGGGTCCGCCGCGAGCGCCGCCATGCGGCCGGTATGCACGATGCGGCCCGCGTCCATTACCGCCACCGAATCGCCGAGCGAGCGCGCGGCATGGAAATTCTGCTCGACCATGAGGATCGTGGTCTCGGTCTTCTTCAGCTCGGCGAAGGCGGCGATCAGGTTGTTGATGATCGAAGGCGCCAGCCCCTTGGTCGGCTCGTCCACCAGCACCAGCTTGCGCGGCTCGACGATCGCGCGCGAGATCGCGAGCATTTGCTTCTGGCCCCCCGAGAGCAGCCCGGCGGGCAGGTGCCAGAATTTCTTGAGCGCGTCGAAGAAGCGGAAGATCCATTCGAGGCGCGCTTCGTCGAGCGGGCCGCAGCGCGCGGCGAGCGCGAGGTTCTCCTTCACCGTCAGGCCGGCGAAGATTCCCATCGACTCGGGAACGTAGGCGATGCCGAGGTTCGCGATCGAGGGGGTATCGAGCCGCGCGATGTCGGCGCCGTCGAAATGAATGCTGCCGGCGGAGGCGCGCCACAGGCCCATGACCGTTCGCAGGCATGTGGTCTTGCCCGCACCGTTACGGCCCAGAAGCATCGTCAATTCATTCTTCTTAACTGCAAAATCGACGCCCTGCAGGATGTGGTAGTGCCCGATGTGCGTATGAACGCCGGACAAAGTCAGAAGATTTTCAGACACTGGAAACGCCAAGATAGGCTTCCTGCACGATCGGCGAGGCGATCACTTCGGCCGGCAGGCCGTCGGCAACCAGCGCCCCCTGGTGGAGCACGATGATGCGATCGGCGAGCGAGCGCACCACGTCCATCTTGTGCTCGACCAGCAGGATGGTCTTGTCCTTCTGCGCCTTGATCTCGTGGATCAGATCGAGGATCACCGGTACTTCATCGACGCTCATCCCGGCGGTCGGCTCGTCGAACATGAAGATCTCGGGCTCGAGCGCGAGCAGGATCGCCACCTCGAGCTTGCGCTGGTCGCCGTGCGACAGCTCCGAGGCGAGCGTGGCGCGGCGCTCGGCGAGCGCCACCCGGGACAGGAAGTGCCCGGCCTTTTCGATCAGCTCGACATGCCGGCTCCACATCGAGATCAAGTTCAGGCCCATGCCGGCGCGCGCCTGCACTGCGAGGCGCACGTTCTCCAGCACTGTAAGGTTGGGAAACAGGTTGGTGAGCTGGAACGCCCGGCCCATGCCCTTGCGGGTGCGCACCGGCGCCGGGGTCTTGGTGACGTCTTCGCCGAAGAGCAGGACCTGCCCGGCGCTCGCCGGCAGCTGCCCCGATACGAGATTGAAGTAGGTGGTCTTGCCGGCGCCGTTCGGGCCGACGATCGCCGTGAGCGTGCCCGACTGGAACCGGCAGCTCACGGCGTTCACCGCAACGTGCCCGCCGAAGCGGATGGTCAGGTCCCGTGTCTCCAGGACCGGATGCGGGACCGGCTGCACGATGCCCTGCCTGAAGAAAATTACTTCTTGTTTCGAATCGGGAGCGGAATCTCCTTGGCGGGGATCTCGCGCACCAGCTCGAGCAGGTCCCACTCGTCCTTCTGGTCCTTCTTGATCCTGAAGTGGTACATCGCCTGCAGCGCCTGATGATCGTCCTTGCGGAAGGTCATCGGGCCCTTGGGCGAGTCGAAGCTGAGGCCTTCCATCGCGGCGATCAGCTTCTCCGTGTCGGTACCGCCGGCCTTCTTGATCGCCTCGACCAGCGCGATGCCCGCCGCCATGCCGCCGGCGACGAAGAAATCGGGCGGGTTGCCGCCGTAGCGCTTCCTGTACTCGGCCACCAGCCAGTCGTTGGTCTTGTTCTTCGGGAAGCCGTAGTAGTAGTAGATCGCGCCCTCTACGCCCGCGAGAGACTTCCAGGTCTTCATCACCGGCAGGATGTTGCCGCCCGGAGCGAGCTCGATGCCGAAGCGCTCGGGCTTCAGGTCGGCGATCTTGGTCACGGGGTTCGGCCCGGCCCAGATGATGCCGATGATCTTGCGGCCGGGCTTGCCCTTCAGGGCGTCGAACATGCGCTGCGACGGCGCCGTGAAGTCGGTGGTCGCCTGCGGCACGTACTCCTCGTGCACGATCTGCGCCTTGCTGCCGATGGCGGCGAGCGCTTCCTTCAGCGCCTTGACGCCGTCGCGGCCGAAGGCGTAGTCCTGCGCGAGCATCGCGATCTGCGCGTTCTGCGGCGTAGCGACCGCCGCGGCGATGGCGTCCTGCGACGACGAGCGGCCGGTGCGGAAGATGTAGCGGTTCCACTTGTCGCCGGTGATCTGGTCGGCGACCGCCGGCTCGACCAGCAGCACCTTCTTGTATTCCTCGGCGACCGGCAGCATGGCGAGCGCCGAGGCCGAAGAGGTCGGGCCGACCGCGATGTCGGCCTTGTCGTCGCCGAAGGCGGTGGCGAGCGCGGACTTGGCGATGTCAGGCTTGATCTGGTCGTCCTTCTCGATCACCACGATCTTGCGGCCGAGCACTTCCATCTTGCCGCCGGTGGCGTATTCCAGGCCGAGCGTCAACCCGGCCTGGGTCTGCTTTGCGTAGGCCTCCAGCGCGCCGGTCTTGCCATAGATGTGCGCGATGCGGATTTCCTTCGCCTGGCCGAAAGCCAGCCCGGCAGCCGCGCTCAACGCGGCCGCGATGAAGTATCTGGAAAATTTCATGACCCCCCCTGATTTATCGATGATGGAATGCATTCTATTCGGTGCGCGCCTGCGGCTTGGGCCGCCGGCCGACGGTGACGCTGGCGTCGACGTCATGGCCCTGGCGCTTGAGCTTCACCTTGGCGGGCGCCCCCGGCGCGAGTGCGGCGACCAGGTTCAGCATCGCGGCGGGATCCGACACCTGACGCCGCCGCTCTTCACGATCTGCTCGAGCACCATTTTCGCCGTCGACACCGGGATGGCGAAGCCGATCCCCATCGAGCCGCCGGAGCGGGAGAAGATCGCGGTGTTGATGCCGATCAGGTTGCCGGAGGCGTCGATCAGCGCGCCGCCGGAGTTTCCGGGATTGATCGCGGCGTCGGTCTGGATGAAGTTCTCGAACGTGTTGATGCCGAGGCCGGTGCGGCCCAGCGCGGAGACGATTCCGCCCGTGACCGTTTGCCCGACCCCGAACGGGTTTCCTATGGCGAGCACCACGTCGCCGACGCGCAGCGCGTCGGAGGAGCCGAAGGTGATTACCGGCAGGTTCTCGGAGTTGACCCGCAGCACGGCGATGTCGGTTTCCGGGTCGTTGCCGACCACTTTCGCCAGCAGCTTCTTGCCGTCGGCGAGCGCCACCTCGATCTCGTCGGCGGCCTCGACCACATGGTGATTGGTGAGCACGTAGCCCGAGCTGCTGACGATGACGCCGGAGCCGAGGCTCGACGCGCGTTGCGCTTCGTCGGGCAGCTGGTCGCCGAAGAAGCGCCGGAAGATCGGATCATTCAGCAGCGGGTGCTTCGGCGAGCGGATTTCCTTCGAGGAGAAGATGTTGACCACCGACGGCGCCGCGCGCCGCACTGCGTCGTGATACGACGTCGCGCGTGCGGCGGCCGAATCCGCCACGGACGACGAGCTTAGCTGCTGCAGCGCGGCACCGGGCAGCGCGCGCCCCGGCAGCCACTCGGGGCGAAAGGTGGAAACGACGAACAGCACCGCGACGGCAATCGTCACCGTCTGCGCGAAGATGAGCCAGAGCCGGGCCATAAAGAATTACAAGAAGGGGATTTGTCTAGTATACAAAATTCCTTTGAAAATATAGGCGCTTACGCGCGAATTCGTGACATTTTTGCGACCCCTCGGTAGAATCGCAGCCTTTCGCGTCCCGCCTACAAGAAAAGCATCCCCATGAACGAGCAAGGAAAAGTGGACAAGACCCGGCGCAATCTCCTGATCGCAACCTCGGTCGCCGGCGGCGCCGCCGCCGGTCTGGGTGCTTCGGCGGACCAAGGAAATGCTCGACTCGCTGAAAGCGGTCGCCGGCCGGCTGAGCGATCCCGATTCGAAGCACTCCGAGCAGCCCGACTACGCAAAGAACGAGTACCGCTCGGCCAAGCCCGAGTTGATGGTGATGGAGGGAGTCTGCACGCACCTCGGCTGCTCGCCGCAGCTCAAGCTCGCGGATGCCAAGGGGGAGATGGGCGCGGACTGGGCCGGCGGATTCTATTGCCCGTGCCACGGCTCGAAATTCGACTACGCCGGCCGCGTATTCAAGGGGGCGCCGGCGCCGACCAATCTCAAGGTGCCGCCGTACAGCTTCATTTCCGAGATCGCGCTGCTCATCGGCGACGACAAAGAAAAGAAAGGGGCCTAGAGCATGAGCAGCTCGCGGCTCGCGGCGCTGTGGAACTGGTTCGACTCGAGGATGCCCTCGGTCGCCGAGCAATGGCGGATTCACGCCTCCGAGTATTACGCTCCCAAGAACTTCAACTTCTGGTACTTCTTCGGCTCGCTGGCGCTGCTCGTGCTGGTGATCCAGATCGTGTCGGGCATTTTCCTGACGATGAACTACAAGCCCGACGCCGCCCTGGCTTTCGGCTCGGTCGAGGGGCGAGGCGTTTTTCGGCTACCTGCTGCCGTGGGGGCAGATGTCGTACTGGGGCGCCCAGGTGATCGTGAATCTGTTCGGCACCGTGCCTTTCATCGGCCCGGATCTCTCGCTCTGGATCCGCGGCGACTACGTCATCTCGGACGCCACGCTCAACCGGTTCTTCGCGCTGCACGTGATCGCGTTCCCGCTGGTGCTTCTCGGGCTGGTGGTGGCGCACCTGCTCGCGCTGCACGACGTCGGCTCGAACAACCCGGACGGGGTCGAGATCAAGAAACACAAGGACGCCAGCGGCCATCCGCTCGACGGCATCCCGTTCCACCCGTACTACACGGTGAAGGACCTGATGGGGTCCGTGGTATTCCTCGCCGTGTTCTGCTTCATCATGTTCTTCGTGCCGGAGGTCGGCGGCTACTTCCTCGAGTACAACAATTTCATCCCGGCCGATCCGCTGAAGACGCCGGCGCATATCGCGCCGGTGTGGTACTTCACTCCGTACTACTCGATCCTGCGCGCGGTGCCGCCCATAGGCGTCGACTGGCTCGGGATCGCGCCCTCGCAGTTCCCCGGCGTGCTGGCGATGGGCATCGCCACGCTGATCCTGTTCTTCCTGCCCTGGCTCGACCGCAGCCCGGTGAAGTCGATCCGCTATCGCGGCACGCTGTACAAGAGCTGGCTCGCCGCCTTCATCGTGGTGTTCCTGATCCTCGGTTACCTCGGCACCGAGCCGACCACGGTGTGGGGGCAGTTCGGTTTCAACGCCTTCTTCCTCGACACCAAGGACGTCGCCACTTGGGTCGCGCGAGTCTGCACGGTGGTCTACTTCCTGTTCTTCTTCCTCATGCCCTGGTACACGGCGAAGGACAAGACCAGGCCGGTGCCCGACAGAGTGACGGTATGAGAGCGCTTTCGTTGGTCCTGCTGTTTTTTCCCTTGATGGCTTTCGGCTCGGAGGGCGGCTACCGCCTCGACAAATCCCCTCACGACCCCCGCGACCTCGTCAGCCTGCAGGCCGGCGCGCGCACTTTCGTCAACTATTGCCAGGGCTGCCACGGCGCGCAGTTCATGCGCTTGAACCGCCTGACCGAGCTCGGGCTGACCGAGGCGCAGATCCGCGACAACCTCATGTTCACCGCCGACAAAGTGGGCGAGACCATGAAGACGGCAATGCCGGCCAAGGAAGCAAAGGCCTGGTTCGGCGTGGCGCCGCCCGATCTTTCGGTGATTGCCCGCTCGCGCGGCGCCGACTGGCTTTATACCTACCTGCGCACGTTCTACCGCGATCCGAAAACCGCCACCGGCTGGAACAATGCCGTGTACCCGAACGTCGGCATGCCGCACGTGCTGTGGACCTTGCAGGGCGAGCAGTCGCTCGAAGCGGCGGCAGTCAAGGACATGGCGGGGCACGAACGGGTGCAGTACAAGTGGTCGCAGATCTCGCAAGGCTCGCTCACGCCTGTCGCGTACGACAGCGTGGCGCGCGACCTGGTCAATTTCCTGGTGTACATCGGGGAGCCCGCGGCCAGCGAGCGCCGGGCGGTCGGGATCGTGGCGCTGTTCGTGCTCGGCCTGCTGTTCATCCTTGCCTATCTGCTGAAGCTGGAATTCTGGAAAGACGTGAAGTAGGGCCGGCCGCTCCCCGGAACGGGAGGCGGGCCGGATTTTTCTTGCGGACCTAAGACCATGATGCAACTCTATTCGGGCACTACCTGCCCTTTCAGCCACCGCTGCCGCTTCGTGCTCTACGAAAAGGGCATGGATTTCCAGGTGATCGACGTCGACCTGTTCAACAAGCCCGAGGACATCGCGGTGATGAACCCGTACAACCGCCTGCCGGTGCTGGTCGAGCGAGCTGTTCTCGCAGATCGAGTCGCTCGAGTCGGGCAAGGAAAAGCCGGCGGAGAAGGCGCGCCTGCACGTCACCGACCGCCTCATCGAGCTCGCGCCGGTGTTCACCAAGACCAAGCACATGCTCGGCGACGACTTCACCATGCTCGATGTCGCGATCGCGCCGCTCCTGTGGCGCCTGGACCACTACGGCATCAAGCTCGGCAAGACCGCCGCGCCGCTGATGAAGTACGCCGAGCGCATTTTCTCGCGCCCGGCGTTCATCGAGGCGCTGACGCCGTCCGAGAAGGTGATGCGGAAGTAGCGCTGCAATGAATGAAATCCCGACCAAGCCGTACCTGCTGCGCGCGCTCTTCGAGTGGTGCGTGGACAACGGCTATACGCCGCACCTCGCGGTGCGGGTCGACTCGCGCACGCAGGTGCCCAACGAGTACGTGAAAAACGGCGAGATCACGCTCAACATCAGCCCGAACGCGGTGCACAAGCTGCAGCTGGGCAACGAGCTGATCGAGTTTTCCGCCCGCTTCGGCGGCGTCGCGCGCCAGATCTCGGTGCCGCTCTCCAACGTCTACGCGCTGTACGCGCGCGAGACCGGCCACGGCATGACTTTCGACATCGAGGGCCCGAAGCCCGTGCTGCAAGCCGTCGCCGAAGCCGAGCCTGCGCCCCCGAAGCCGGCGCTTCCCGCGCCCAACACACCGCCCGAGCCGCCCAAGAAACCTTCGGGCAGCGGCGGCAAGCCGACCCTCAGGCGCATCAAGTAGTTCTCCCCGGGCGTAGAATCGCCCGCGGGCCGGCTTAGCTCAGTTGGTAGAGCAGCGGTTTTGTAAACCGTTGGTCGGCGGTTCGATTCCGTCAGCCGGCACCATGCTTTTCATAGGGGAAACAGGCGCGGCGTGCGTCCTGCCTCGCTGTCTAATAAAACGCCGGTTGTCTAATATTCGGCCAGCCATGTACCAAAGTTTCACGGTGCCCGCCCGGTGACAGCAGGCAGCGCAAGCTCAAGGGAAATTTCTCCCGCCCACAATCTTTCGGCGGATGAATTTCTGAGGCTTAAACCAGCGCTGATCCAAGAAGCCGCTCGGCAAATTCGGAGCGAGAAGGCAGCTGGAAGGCGGCGCATGCCCTCGGCGGGACTTGTGGACCACTCGGCTATTTTCTCGAGTGCTCAGCGGCGCGCACTACTGGACAAAATCGCCGGCTTGGTCGATGAGAACTTATTCGGTCGATCCGAAATGTGCATGCAGTTCGCTGAGCTGTTGTATCTCGCGCTTTCCCATCTCCGGTTTCCTTCGCGCGCGATACTCGGCACCGCGATCTATTACGATGGTCCACGGGAGCTATTCAGGTGGTCTCACGCATGGGTGCGAGTCGGCGCGGAAGTGATCGACGGCAACGTCGATTCGCTGTTTGAAAATCCGATAGTTCCCGCGTCGGTCAAGGTTCCCCCCTACTGGGGACCGATAGATCAGACTCCAGTGGATCGAAAAGTGCGACCTGCGCACGGCCAAACTCTGCAAGCCGACAGCGACGTGTCTGCGGTTTGGTGGCCTGACTTGCGCGCGTGGATAGATGGCGAATTCACCGCAGCGCACGCCTCAAAGGGTCCACGCTCTTAACTTTTTTTTGCTTTATGTACCGCTGCGTCATCTGCGCGGAAGCATGCCCGCCGAGCGCTTGGGCGTTTCCACCTTGCGCGTCAGTGTCGGTCAACGATTTGGCGCGCAAATCGTGCCACGTGAACCGCTCGTTTTCAGCTTTGCCCCACTTTCGTTGCACGCGCTGCCAGATCGTTTGAAAACCGCTTTGCGAGTAACGACCACCGCCACGGCGCGCGAATAGAAATGCCGATCGCTGAGCGCGATTTGTCTTGTGCAGCTGCATCGCGCTTTCGACCACGGCGCGCAATTCGTCAGTCCAACGAATCACCAGGCGCGTGCCCGTCTTCGCTTGTGAATGATCTATCCCCTCCTCGGTAAGATTTCCTACAGTCAGACCGAGCATATCGTCCTGCCGCATTGCGGTGAGCAGCGCGAAGTCCATCATCGTCGCAAGCAGCTCGCCCGCGAGCTGCTTGCAGCGGTCGAATTCGTCATCGGTTACGTACCGCTCGCGCCTCGACTCGGGCAGACGCTCAACACCCCGGCAAGGATTGCGGTCAACCAGGCCCCAACGAATTGCCTTCGTGAAGACGTGCGATAAAACCGAAATTTCCCTGTTCGCTCGCGTCGGCGCTTTCCTTCCGCGCCGGTCCAGATACCCCGCCACGTCAGCCGATGCGAGCTCGCCGGCATGCATATCCCCGAACACAGCAATGAGCAGCTGCGCGCAAGTCTCATCGTCGCGCCTGGTGCGTGGACTTTTGAGCGGCGACACTTCGGTTAGATAGCGCCGGATCAGGTCGCCGATGGTTTCGGACGGCGCTTCAATTCCCTGCAGCTTGGCCCACTTCGCGCAAGCCTCGGCCCGGTCAGTGCTGAGCCGAATCCATTTGTTGTCGCGCGTGACGTGGTAGAACGCGCCGTGCTTGAGATAAACCCGAGGGGGAAGGTCGAGCTTCGATGCTCGCCGACGACCCACGGTCAGGTCGTTTCAATTGCCGCCCAGTTCGGTCCGGCGCTTTTGGCGCGCGATGTTCCCCCGAGTCTGGATTCGAAATACGACCGGAGCACTCTAGGTTTTCCGGTGCAATCGGTTTCATATTTCCAGTTGCGCTGCTTCAGCCACTCGAGCTGATGCTTCTGGTATTTATATCCGGTCAATTCCTGCAGCTCTTGTGTTGTTACGAACGTGTTGGACATTGCCGCTACCCTTCCCACGGGACGCCGAGCGGGTCTGCGGTCAGTGAATCGGCCACAGCGAAAATCAACGCTTCAAAGTCTCGGCAGTTCCGCATTTGCTCGATCAGCGTAATTACAAATCGCTGCACGCAGTCCTCGCGGCGCTGCATTGATCCATGCTGAGAGTGCCGCACCAGGTAAGCCGCGTTGTAGATCTCCGCGAATACGGCCATTCGCTGACGCAGCGCCGCTGCGCGTTGGCGGCGGCTTTCAAATCGTCCCTCAAGGTGGACAGGGGGAAGGTCAGGGATCAGTTGCAGGATTGGAGAAAGATGGCCTGTCGTCGGGCTGCGCCCGGTTCCGCTAAAGCGCTTGCCCGTCGCCGGGTTTGTCGGCAGCGGCCCGCTGCCGAATCTCAGGCGCGCAGCCGCTCGAGCGGCGCGCCGGCCCTCGTCGATGTTCTTGCGGATCTCTGGGACCTTGCTAACCTTCGCCGTAGCCATCGTCATCGAGTCCCATGGCAAGTCGCTCGCCGGGGCTGTGGCGGCCCCGTCGAGCGGCGATCTTCACGTCGGTAATTCCACTCTTACTCTGAATCGCCGCGCGGCCCGGCGCATCGCGTACTGACCGATCATCCTTCCGACCAGGCCGCGCCTCGAGTACGGCTCGCGGCGGTCGCGGATGCCGTAACGCTTCTTCGTTTTCTTCCACCACGCCCGATGACTCGAGCTGCGCTCTATCATCGTCACGCGACGGCGCAACCGCAGAATGTGCATTTCGATGCTGAGTCCGGGGCAGTACGTCATAGCGGGTTGCAGCTTCATCGCTCACTACCTCCGAAATGGCGCGCTCGATTTCGCGGCGCGCTTCCTCGCGCTCGGCTGATGGCTTCACGGAGTCCAAGGCGTCTAGATTGCCTTCGAGTATCGCTAGCGAGAAATCCGGCCCGCCCTTGAGCTTCTTCGAAAGGGCCAAAAACTCCGTTTGTCGAAGTTCCGTAAGTCCCTGATGTTTCGTACCCGTACAGTTATTGACACGGGTCCAAGGACCCAATTTTTGGACAGTTCCGACACCCGCGCCCCATCGGATTAGCCAGTCATCCTCGCGTGTCTGCAGCTGCAGCTCGCGGCCCGCCTGGTGAAGCCGCACGCCGCGCACGCGCTCTACCAGCTCGCCGGGGTAGCTCACGCTTTCGCGCAGCTCCATCACGGGCGCAACGTTGAGCGAGCCGGCGCGGATCAGCTGCATGTAATCGCACCATTCGCCGGCGTCGGCTGCGGCCCACAGCGCATTCCAGTCGGTTTCCGTGCCTTCCGGCAGCACGCGCAGCCGGCGCAGCTCGCGCCACGGAACAACGCTCGGGGTTCCGAAGAACTGAAATTGCCGGACGCGCCAGAGGCGCGCCCACGCCTCGATCCGCTCGGCGGCTCGAGTCGCGGGCGCTCCGCTTTCCAGGTCGATGCCTACGTGTTCGCCGTCGATATTCTTTGCGATGTACTTTGCGACGTAGGCGACGGCACCGCCTTTCGCGGGGTCGATGCGTTCGACTTTGAAGCGGTGAGCGGCAGCGCCGGCCTCGGTGCTATTCGATTCGAGTGCGTAGGCGCGCAATGTCTCGGTGAGCTGCGCTTCATCCTCGGCGCGCACGAACACCAGCAAGTGCCAGTGCGGGGTCGCGTCATGGTGCGGCTCCGTGACGCGTAGGCCGAAGTACCGGACGTTTCGCCGCTCGAGCGCTGTGCGCGTCTTGGCCCACAGCTTGACCAGGTAGCGCTGCGCCGTGCTTGGTGCGCCGCCTTCATACTTCGGATTCGGTTCGCCGCTCGGCGCGAGTCGCGCGTGCATCCTCGAGGGACACGTGACCGTGTAAAACATGCCGATCAGCCCATCTGCGCCCGCATAACGCTCCATGCCGCGCAGCCGCGTCATCATTTCCGCGCGGCGCACCTTCGGATTGCTCACGCTGTGGACAATCAAGTCCGCGAGCGGTCGAACCTCGCCGGTTGTTTGGTTTACCGCCTGCGTTTCCTCGAGCGTGCGCGCTAGCCGTTGGCGCTGCAGCTGGAAGCGCTTAAACGTTTCGTCGCTAACGTAGGCCCCGGCGCGCACGTGCACCAGGCCGGCCTGTATCGCACCGTGTTCGACTTCAGACAGACGGCGGCGCAGCTGACGCCGCCACCAGTGCTCCCGCGTCATACGGTGAACGACAGCCGCGAGCGTTCGCACGTTGGGCATGCGGACGCTGTGCCGTTTGGCAATGCCCTGCAGCCTCGCCAGCACTGACGCTGCGCTGGTTGCCGCGATGCTGCCGAGCGTTTGTTTGACCTGGCGCGCGCAAGCCTCGGCATAGCGCAGCAGCTCGTCGTCGTCGATCAACAGGCCCACGCCGTGGGGCGGGAACATGTCCGCGACGTCATGAGAGAAGAGGTTTGCAGCGCGCAGCCCTTCCAGCTCGAATTTCTGCAGGTAGCGCTCAAGCATCAATTCGAAGTAGCCGGGAGGCACCCCAGCGAATTTCTGCGCGACCAACCCATGCGAGTACGGGTCCGGTATGCGCGCGATCTGCTCGCGCATTCCAACCGGCACCGGCGGAAAGGTCAGCCAGCGCACGGGTTAGTGCTGTCCTATTTCGGCGAGCAGCTGCTCGCCGTAGGGCGTGAGCGCCACGCGGTTGTCGTCGTCGCTGTAGCGGCGACGGACCGCGCAGCGCACGCCGAACAGATCCCGCATCGTCATCGCCGCCGATGGCGCTAGATGCTCGCAAAACTGCTGCGCGAGCTGCGGCGAATCGGTGACGGTGAAGCCGTTGCGAGTGAAGGCTGCGAGAAAGCCGCGCGCTTCGGGCACCCAAAGCACGCAGCTATGGGGTTCGATCTTGTGGGTACGCTTTTGGTGTCTCGCGAAAGCGCGGCGCTGGTGGCGGTTCAACATGTCGAGTCCCTTTCGTCAGCTGGTCTGCTGGCCTCCTGATGGGGCGTGGTTCCCTCGTCCCCCGTCGCAAGCGACGGGTTCCCCGCTCGGCGCGACGCCGCGCCACGCCCGGACACGTAGCCATGGTGCGGGGGAGAGCTTGCTTGGCAGAGAAGGGGCGTTCACGGTTTTCTCTTGCTGCCGGACTTGCCTGCAGGGATCGCTAGCATTTCGCACAGCGCGATGACGGCTGAGCCTTGGGGCGTCAGCGAGTGCCGGCGCTCATCGTTGGCCTGGGCGATGAGTTTCCGTCGCATCAGGCCCGTGACTGTTCGTGCATCAGCGTCGGCCAGCTCACCTCCACCAGCCTGCAGCGCCTTAAGGCAGGCGAGCTGCGCGTCAGTGATGGAGAACAGGACCTTGGCCACGGCGCGTTAGCGCTGCTGCTGCGCCGGCTGCGGCTTCGTCGACTGATACACGACGAAGCCGATTAGCGCGACGGCGACGATGGCAGCAACAAGGCCAGCCTTGCTAGCGGGGAACATCGGAACGGGGACCTTCATGCGGCCTCCTGATCGGCTTCCGCTTCCGGCTCAGGGTCGGGTTCCGTGTCGATGCCGGCCTGTTCGAGCGTCTTCCGGTCCTCCTTCACGATCCGCGCGCGGATCGTGTCTTCGTCGGCTGACTGTTTCTTGAGCGGATTGGAGTCGCTGGTCAAAGCACGGAACAGGAAGTAGTTAAGGGTCGCGAGCCCGAACAGCTCGCGAATCGAGTCCTCGGTTTCCTCGCTCCACTCGCCGTCTGAATCCCAGAGCGACCAGGAGCTAGGCCGCTGAATGGTCGTGCCGAGAAGCTCGATGATTCGAGCGTCGTTTCGCGCCATCAATTCGACAACCTTTCGCGCGCGATCTTCGGCATCGGCGCGGATGGGGAAGTGGCACACGTTCGCGACGGCTACGCTTGATTGCTCAGCCGGCGCAGGGTCATCGGCAGACGCGCCGGCATCGTCGAACTCGACGCCCTCGCCCTCGAGAAACTCTTTGATGCTCGAAAGTTGCTTTGGGGTCAGCGGGCGCCCGATGCTCAGGAACTCGGACAGGTAGGAACGCGGAACGCCCGCTCCCTTCGCGCACTTGCTGATGCTGATTTGGTGCGTGTCGAGTGCCTCGCGCACCTCGTCACGGGTCAGACCTCGTTGCCTTTTCAGTGCCATGCCGCCTCCTGCTACGAAATCGGTCCAATAGACCGAATTAGCGGCACTTTTACACGTTGCCAAACAAATTGCAACAACTTCGTTCAATTGGAACGAATAGATAGCAGGCCGGCGTGCCGACCTGAATCGCCGCTAGCCGGCTATTTTTTCTGGCTCAACTTGCGCGGAGGTGGGGGCTTGTCCGCATCGAAATTCCCGGTTTCAAGCTCCGCTTCTGAATAACCGGGCCGTAGCGTTCCCCTGGGAGTCCATCCGCCTTCCGACGAATTCTCGATGAAGATAGGCAGCAATTCGGCGAGGGGCCGATTCTTGTTCTCTTCGCCAACAATATCGAGGATTTCTTTTAGCAGCGCGTCTTGGCAAAGCATCGCCATCATCATGAGCCCTGACAACCTCAGGTCCCCGAATTTCTTGTTGACCGATGCAAGGATCAAACTTCCGAACGAATCTCGCTCTTCCGGCTCGAGCGCCAGAAGCGCGAACGCGAGGCGCACCGCGAGCTGCAGATCGCTGCCCCTGAGAAAATCAATGCTCGCCTGGAGCGTCTTGGCCGGAGAATCTGAGCCGTAGAGCAACCAATTTGGCGTGACCTTGAGGGTCTCGCAAAGAATGACGATTTCCCGAGCGCCTGGGCGGTTGACGCCGGTCTCGTACAACGAAAGCGTCGAGCGAGAAATACCCTCGCCAGTCGGATCAATTTGCTTCGATCTGACGTGAAGGCTTTGCTGGGATAGCCCGAGGCCCTCGCGCGCTTCCACTAGCCGCTTCCCAATGTCGACAGCCAGCTTGTCGATCGCCGCCGCTCTTTCGGCACGTTCAGATTCCCCGACAACGGGATCTGCTTTTACGTCACCGCGCTCAGATCCGCCGGCCGCCAATATGCGCCTGCCCTCTTCAGTGCTTTGCAGCTGGCGTCTGCCGTACGCGGTCAACTTTCCGGTGCGCACGACCTGCTCCAACATGCGCTTGCCGTGCGGCGACAGCGGTGCCAATGGCGAGGCTGGTTTACTCCGCCGTTTGACGCCCTGTTTATCGGTTTTTTTCGCCTTTGCCATTTGAGGCCCGAGATCGCTGTCTGACGCCCTGTGGGTCAAAACCCGTGTTTAAAGCTTGTCCGAAAACGTGTCATTCGCGTCATACGCGCGCGCCTGTCCACACGATACTTGAAACACCTAGCCAATCAAGCCTTGTCGCCGTAGCCGAAAAATCCGCTTTGATCGTCAGCGGCCACGTCTAATATTTTAGCGGCTTCCCTCGGCGGCCTCGGCTTGGTTCCGGCGCTTTGTGGGCGGATATATCAGACGCTATGGCAGGGGAGAACGCATCGCCGTCAGTGGCTTATGTGAGAGTTACGTCTACAATTTGTAAACCGTTGGTCGGCGGTTCGACTCCGTCAGCCGGCACCACCTTTAACCGCCCCCGGGAAATCGGCACCAGACCTGGTACATGCCCGGGAAAGCCTGCGGATGGCGCTGCTCCACGCTGTCCCATCTATCCGGATCGGCCATCGCTTCGTCCTGCGGGAACAGCTCGCGGTAGGCGAGGACTGCGGGCCGCGATGGATTCGACACCGCGAGCACGGTCAGTCCGTGGCGGCGAGCCATTTGCGCGATCTGCGGCAGGCTGAATTCATGGTCCTGCACGTGGAACAGCAGATCGCGACACTCGCTCATCGAGAAGAAATCCCGGTAGCGCAGCAAGCCGCGCAGGGGAGAAGTCTCGCTCTGCGCGAGGACCTGCTGACGAAACGCCCGGATGGAAGGCCAAGCCGCGGATAACCCTTGCTGCCTGATGAGCTCGCGCGCCAGATTCAGGTCGACGCGGCTGCGCGCGCTGTAAAGGCCCAGCTTCAGCAGCCCGCCGGGACGTCCGAGCCGGCACAGCACGCCGAGACCCTCTTCCGGATTGCGCATATGGTGCAGCACCCCGACGCAAGAAACGATGTCGAAGCGCTCGCCCAGTCCGTCCAGCTGAAGGATATCGGCCTGGCAGAAGTCGATATTGCCGGCTCCCATCTCGCCCGCCTTGCGCTTCGCGTAGGCGAGGCTCGACAAGCTGAGATCGACCGCGGTGACGCGAGCGCCTTCGATTTCCGCCGCCAGCGCGATGGCGTCGCGCCCGGTGCCGCAACCGGCGACGAGGATGCCGGGCGCCCCGGTAATTTTTTCTTCCGGGTGATCGCCGACCAGCTGCGCGGAAATCCATTGCGCGACGGAAACCGGCGGCGACCTGTCCATCGAGAGCCAGCGCGGATATGGATTTTCCTCGTACATCGCCCGCACCTGCCGCGAAACGCCGTCGCTGACGCTGCCGAGCACGCGGATAGTGCCGCGCAGCCGGTTCTCCTCGCGCACCTCGGACACCGTCCGGCGCAGCAGCCGGCCGAGCGGCCCGGAGGTCGCGCCCTGCGCCGGCAGCGCGTCGATGCCGCTGAGCACATGAAGAGGCCGGTACATTGCCAACAGCGCGACGACGCGCGGCAGCGCCTCGTCTGCGCCCGTGGCGCTACGCAAGCGTAGTTCCACGGACCGCAGGAGATCGTCGACCGCGGCGGTTTCAGTCCCGGCCTCGGCATAGACGAACTCGTTGTTGTGGCACTGCAGCGCGAGATCGCAGAGGAAATCGAGCGGCGCCGAGGCGAGCAGCCCGGCGTCCTGCAGCAGGCTGCAGCGCAGCCAGGTGAGCATGAGCTCGAACTGGGAGTCACCGATCAAGGTGTCGCGCAACAGTATTCCGAACAGTTCGTCGCGCATGACATCGCCAAGTGCGGCGGCGTCGTGGCGGAGGGCGGCGCGAACGGCCGGCTTCGCCAGGAGAACATTGACGGCGGCGTTTGCGTGGCGCGACTTGTCGATGCCCTCGCGGCTCAGGAAGCGAACCAGTTCGCCGTGCCAGAAATCGGGCAGCTCGTCGAATTTCAAGCGCGCGAAAAGCGCGAAGCATTCTGTGCGGTCGAACCTGCCGTCGCGGTCCAGCGCGAACGCTTCCTGGTAGGCAGCAATGGCCTCTGCAAAGCGGCTGCGTTCCATCCCCAGCTTGGCGCGCGTAAGCCAATAGGGCGCGATCTGCGGACGCAGCGCCGTGGCGCGCGCCGCCGCCACCGTCGCCTCGTCCAGCCTGCCTTGCGGTGCGAGGGCAAGCGCAAGCATGTGCCAGCCGTCAGCGGCGCCGGCATCGGCTGCCAGCACTTGCCGGTAGATGCGCTCGGCTTGAGGCAGATCGCCGGATTGATGGCGCCGCATCCCTTCCTGCAGCAGGGCGGGGAGATCGGTGCGCGCTATCATCCGCCGATGTTACGTAATATCGGCCTGCTTGGTCTGGCGCTGCTGCTCTCCGCCTGCGCGGAGCGGCCGCTGATCGGGGTAACGGTGACCAACTCGCCCGATTCGCTGCCGTGCGCGCCGGCGGGCGCCTGCCGGAAATAAAAAAAGCCCGCCGGATCTTCGGCGGGCTTCCTAGCCTGAGGCTCGCGCCTTAGAGCGGCTTGATGTTCGCCGCTTGCAGGCCTTTGGGGCCGCGCTTCACCTCGAACTCGACCTTCTGGCCTTCTTTGAGCGTCTTGAAGCCGCTCATCTGGATCGCGGTGTGATGCGCGAACAGATCTTCGCCGGCATGACGATCAAGGAAGTGATTTGACTGCCACTGCGAACGTCCTGAAGAAGGCGACGAGGGTGCAAATTCGCTGCTCGATATCCTGCGGGCCGCATCTTAACACCATCCCCGGGGGCTCCGTCTAGCGCTGAAGAAGCGCGAGACGCATACAGCTAAGAGCCGGCCTCGACGACCTTGGTTTCCCGGATGGTGCGCGCGAAGTCGAGCACCGCGCGCGCCAGCGACAGGCGGCTTTCATCGGTGCGCATCACGGTCTGGGCCACGAGCACCTGGAGGCCGAGCGAGCGCACGCTCTCGGCCAGTCTCGCGTCTGCGCGATCGATCACGAAGCCGTCGATGAAGCGCAGGTACTCGCCCGCTACCGCGAGCGCGGAGGGCTCGCGCCCCAGCTCGCGCATCATCTTGCCGGCCGATCCCTTGACCGCCTTGCCGCCGACGATCGGCGTCACCGCGATCACCGGCGCGCCGCGCTTCCTGAGCAGCTCCTTCATCCCGTTGACCTCGAGAATCGGGCGAATGGCGTGATACGGGTTCGCCGGGCCGATGATCACGGCTTCCAGGCTGGCGGCATGCAGCGCGTCGAGCACTTCGTCGGAGACGCGCGCGTCGGCTGCGCCCGCGTACTGGAAGCCGCGCACCGGGGGCTCGCAGGCGAGCTGCGTGAAATACTCGTGAAACGTGACCGCGCCTTCGTCGGTCAGGACATTCGTCCGCACCGGGTCGTCGCTCATCGGCAGCACGCGCGCCTGGATGCCGAGGCGGTTGCAGAACTCGAGCGTCACCTGGGTGAGCCGCCGGTCGTTCCTCAGCCACTCGGTGCGCAGGATCGGCGCCGCAAGCGACTTGTCTCCGATCGGCGGCCGGTCCGGCCCGCCGAGCGCCTTCAGCATGCCGTGCACCGCGCGGCTCTCGCCCTCGGGTTCCCAGCCGGCGCCGGCGCTGGCGATGCCGGCCAGAGCGTAAATCACCGTGTCGAGGTCGGGCGAAAACAGCAGGCCCAGGTGATCGTAGTCGTCGCCGGTGTTGACGATGACCGTCAGGTCGCGGCCGCGCAGCCGGTACAGGCCGTCCGCGAGTTTCGCTCCGCCAACCTGGGCGGCGAGTACGACTACTGTGCCCATGCAACGGTAGTTTAGCGCGTGACGAGCACCGTCCCGGCGAGAATCAGGAGCGCGCCGCCGATTGCACTCCAGGTGAGCGTCTCGCCGAGAAAAATCATGCCCCAAAGTAATGCGAAGAGCGGAATGAGATAGGTGACTGTCAATGCGCGGGTGGCGCCGATGTCGACCATCAGCCGGAAGTACAGGATCAGGGCGATCGCGCTGGCGAGGATGCCGAGCGCGGCGAGGTTTGCCAGGACGACCGCATCGGGCATCGAAACCGGCGGCAGCAGCGGAAGAAACGGCGCGAGCGCGAGCGCCCCGCAAAGCTGCGCTCCCACCGCGATGCCGCGCGAGGGTACGCCGGCGCCCCGCAGCTTGATGTAGACGCCGGTCAGCCCGTACGTGAAGGCGGCGCCCAGGCAGGCCGCCATCGCCCATGGAAGCATCGGCTCGCCGCCGCCTTCAAAGGCAGCGGGGCGCGCCACCAGCGCGACGCCGGCCACGCCCAGCGCCAAGCCGACAACTTTAGGCGCGGTTATACGCTCGCCCGCGAATGCCGCGCCCAGCAGCAGGCCGAACATCGGCGAGGTCGCGTTGAGGATCGACATGACGGGCGCCGACAGGTGCATGCCGGCGAATCCGTACAGCGAGAACGGCACCGCGGAATTGATGATGCCGACGGTGGCGTAGAACTTCAGGTGGCGGCGCCACTGGGCATCGAAGCCGGTGAAAGCGAACCAGACGGCCAGCGCCAGGCCGCCGATCAGCACGCGGCCTTCGGCCATCCACACCGGCCCGAGCACCGGCGCGGTGACGCGGATGAAGATGAAGGACGCGCCCCAGATCGCCGCCAGCGCGAGGAGCCGCGCCGTGTCGGCGGGACGCACAACCGTAACAGTCTAGGAGGCGGCTACTTGTCGGCGCTTTCGGTGGCCGAGTTGGCGCGCTGCTGCTGCAATTCCATCGCCTGGCCGATTTTTTCCTTCGCCTGCTCCATCGTCTTCTTGCCCTGCTCGAGCTCCTGTTTCTTGATGGCGGCGGCGGTCGCGGCGGTGCTCGCGGTTTCGAGACCGCAGCCGCCGAGCGCGGCGATTGCCAAGGCTGCAAGGATGCGTTTCATGGTTTCTTTCTCCGGGGCCGCTCCAGCGCGAGCAGCCGCTTTTTTCTCGCGAGGCCCCAAGCATACCCCCCAAGGCCGCCGTCGGTGCGGATAGCGCGATGGCAGGGCACCAGGAGCGCCACTGGATTCGCGCCGCAGGCGCTGCCGACCGCGCGCACCGCGGCCGGCGCGCCGATCGCGCGCGCGATCTGCTGGTAGCTGCGGGTTTGTCCGGCGGGGATGCGCCGCAGCTGGTCCCACACCTTGCGCTGGAACACCGTGCCCCTGACGTCGACCGGCACGCGGGCGAGGCCCTCTTCGCCGGCGATGAACGAGAGGATTTTTTCCTTGAACTGTTGCATGGAGGCGGGATTTTCGGCCAGTTGCGCCTCGCTGAACTCTTCGGCGAGCAGCCGGCGCAGCTTCGCCGCATCGTCGCCGAGCTTGATCGAGCACACGCCGCGGGGCGTCGCTGCAACGAGCACCGTGCCGAGCAGCGTCGGGAACGAGCAGAAGGCGATCGTCTGCCCCTTGCCTTTGGCCCGGTACTGCCGCGCCGCCATGCCTAGGCGCGCGGCGGCCTTCTCGTAAAAGCGCGACACCGAGCCGTAGCCGGCGTCGAACAACGCGTCCGTGACGCGGCTGCCGTTGCGCAGCGAGGACTTCACCGATTCGACCCGGTGTGCATCCTGGTAGTCGTACGGCGAAACGCCGAAGGTTTCCTTGAAGCGCCGCTGCAGGTGAAATGGGCTCGCGCCGACGGCGCCCGCAAGTTTTTCCAGCGTGACGCGCTCGCCGCGATGCTCGTCGAGATATGTCCTGGCCTTGTCCAAGTAGGCTTCCATGGCCGCCACTTTAGCTTTCAAAGCCAAACCGTTCTATCCGTATCTTGCTCAGCCGGCCATCGTCAGGCCGCCCGAAACGCTGATGACCTGCCCGGTAATGAACGCCGCGTCGTCGGAGGCGAGAAAGGCCACGACGCCCTTGCACGCGGCATACACCGACTCGCCGGAGGAGCCGACGCGCGCCGCGTCCGAGGCGATGTTGATCACCCGGCCGCGCCCGCGCTGCGCCATCTGCGGCGCGACGATGTGGTGCATGTTGAGCGGCCCGCGCAGGTTGGTGGCGATCAGGGCCTCCCAATCCCCGGGCCGGGTGTCGAGAAAATTCTGAAAGCGGTCCCAGCCGGCGTTTCACTTTGGCCGCTTGTCGATCACGCGCTTGGCCTTGCCGATCGAGCGCTCGATGCTGCCGGCCGGGACGGCTTTCACGTCGGCGCTGACGCCGACGTACGCCTTGATGTGTTGCTGCAAGGCCTTTGCCGCCTGTTCGCTGTTCGATTCGACCAGGACCGTCAAATGATCGAGAGGGCCCTCCCTGGAGAGTTCCAATACATAGTGCGGGCTCAGCTCAGGCTGCTTCAGGATCAGCTCCTCGATCTGCGAGGGGAAGACGTTGACGCCGCGGATGATCAGCATGTCGTCGGAGCGCCCGGTGATCTTCTCCATGCGGCGCATGGTGCGCGCGCTGCCGGGAAGCAGGCGCGTCAGATCGCGCGTCCGGTAGCGGATCACCGGCAGGGCTTCCTTGGTGAGCGAGGTGAAGACCAGCTCGCCCTTCTCGCCGTCGGCCAGCGGCCCGCCGCTCGCCGGATCGACCACTTCGGGATAGAAGTGATCCTCCCAGATGGTGAGGCCGTCCTTGGTCTCGATGCATTCCTGCGCCACGCCCGGGCCGATCACCTCCGACAGGCCGTAAAGGTCGAGCGCGTCCAGGGAAAGTCTTTTTTCGATTGAAATTCTCAATTCATTGGTCCAGGGCTCCGCTCCGAAGATGCCGATGCGCAGCGAGCACTCGTTCGGATCGAGGCCCTGGCGCTGCATCTCGTCGGCGATGGCGAGCATGTAGCTCGGCGTCACCATGATGATGTCGGGCCGGAAATCGCCGAGCAGCTGGACCTGGCGTTCCGTCATGCCGCCTCCCAGCGGGATGACGGCAAGGCCCAGGCGCTCGGCGCCGTAATGTGCGCCCAGTCCGCCGGTGAAAAGCCCGTAGCCGTAGGAAATCTGAACCTTGTCGCCGGGCCGCGCGCCGGCGGCGCGGATCGAGCGCGCCATGACATGCGTCCACATGTCGATGTCCTTCGCCGTGTAGCCGACGACCGTCGGCTTGCCGGTGGTGCCGGAGGAGGCGTGGATGCGCACGATCCTGTCCATCGGCACGGCGAACATGCCGAAGGGATAGGTCTCGCGCAGATCGGCTTTGGTGGTGAACGGAAACTTCGCCAGGTCTTCGAGCGCGCGGCAGTCCGCGGGCTTTACGCCCGCGGCGTCGAACTTGCGCCGATAGTGGGGGACGTTGTCGTAGGCGTGCTTCAGCGACCAGCGCAGCCGCTCGAGCTGCAGTTTCTTGAGATCCTTTGATGATCCTTGTTCTATCGGTTCGAGCGGGAAGGCGCTGCTCATTTGAAACCAGCTTACAATCCCGTCGTGCCAAAAGTCCATTCGAAAAAAGCTGCCTGACACTTCCATGACCCACGAATTCATCAAGGTCGAGCGCAGGGAGCGCGTCGGCCTCATCACGCTGAATCGTCCCAAGCAGATGAACGCGCTCAATCCGCAGCTGATGCAGGAGCTTGGCCGGGCGCTTCAAGAATTCGACGCCGACGAGGGCATAGGCGCGATCGTGCTGACCGGGACCGACAAGGCATTCGCCGCGGGCGCCGACATCGGCGTGATGAAGGACTACAGCTACATGGACGCCTTCATGGCGAACTACATCACGCGCGACTGGGAGCACATCCGCCAGGTCCGCAAGCCGGTGATCGCGGCGGTCGCCGGCTACGCCCTGGGCGGGGGCAACGAGCTGGCGATGATGTGCGACATCGTCATCGCCGCCGACAACGCGCGCTTCGGGCAGCCCGAAATCAACCTCGGCGTCATGCCGGGCGCGGGCGGCACCCAGCGCCTGGCGCGCTTCACCAGCAAGGCCAAGGCGATGGACATATGCCTGACCGCGCGCATGATGGATGCGCAGGAAGCCGAGCGCGCCGGCCTGGTGTCGCGGGTGGTGCCCGCCGGCAAGCTGATGGACGAGGCGCTCGCCGTCGCCGCGAAGATCGCCGGCTACTCGCTGCCGGTGGCGATGATGATCAAGGAATCGGTGAACCGCGCCTACGAGACCACGCTTTCGGAAGGCGTGCTGTTCGAGCGGCGCCTGTTCCACTCGCAGTTCGCCCTCGAGGACCAGAAGGAAGGCATGGCGGCGTTCCTGGAGAAGCGCAAGCCGGTTTTCAAAAACAAGTAAGATCGCCTTGGGAGGAGGAGACATGGACCGAATCTGGCTGAAGAGCTACCCGCCCGGCGTTCCCGCGGACATCGACTACAAGGCCTACAAGTCCCTCGGCGATCTTTTCGAGAAGAGCGTCGCGCAGTACCGCGGGCGGTCGGCCTTCCACAGCATGGGCAAGACCATCAGCTTCGACGAGCTCGACCGGCTGACGCGCGACTTCGGCGCCTGGCTGCAGGCCAGGGGCCTGCCGAAAGGCGGCCGGGTGGCGATCATGATGCCGAACTGCCTGCAGTACCCGATAGTGATGTTCGGCGCGCTGCGCGCCGGCTATACGGTGGTAAACGTCAACCCGCTCTATACCGCGCGTGAGCTGGAGCACCAGCTCAAGGACTCCGGGGCCGAGGTGATCGTGATCCTCGAGAACTTCGCCCGCACACTGGAGGAAGTGCTGCCGCGGGTGCCGGTGAAGCACATCGTGGTCGCGGCGCTCGGCGACCGGCTGGGCTTGAAGGGCCTGGTCGTGAATTTCGTGGTGCGCAACGTGAAAAAGATGGTGCCCGCATTCGAGCTGCCGTCGGCGAAGCGCTTCAACGACGTGCTCGCCGAGGGCGCGGGCAAGCCGATGAAGCCGTTCGACGTCGGCCACGAGGACATCGCCTTCCTCCAATACACCGGCGGCACCACCGGCGTGTCGAAGGGCGCAATGCTCCTTCACCGCAACATCCTCGCCAACATTTTCCAGTCGGAAGCCTGGCTGCTGCCGGGGCTCGAGGGCGAGCCGCCGGTGATCATCACGGCACTGCCGCTCTATCACATCTTCTCGCTGACGGTGAACTGCCTGCTGATGCTCAAGGTCGGCGGCTGCAATGTCCTGATCACCAATCCGCGCGACATCCCGGGCTTCGTCAAGGAGCTCGCGAAGCACCGCTACAACACGATCACCGGCGTGAACACACTGTTCAACGCGCTCATGAACAATCCCGGTTTCGCCAAGCTGGACTTCTCGGCGGTGAAGGTCTGCGTCGGCGGCGGCATGGCGGTGCAGAAGGCGGTCGCCGAAAAATGGAAGGCGATGACCGGCCGTACCCTGCTCGAAGGCTATGGCCTTACCGAGACCAGCCCCTCGGCGACGATGAACCCCTTGACCCTGGCCGCCTACAACGGCTCGATCGGGCTGCCGCTGCCCTCCACCGAAGTCGTAATCCGCGACGATGCGAAGCAGGACGTGAAGCAGGGCGAGGCGGGCGAGATCTGCATCCGCGGCCCGCAGGTGATGAAGGGCTATTGGAAACGGTCCGACGAGACCGCGAACGTACTCGGAGCCGACGGCTTTCTCTACACCGGCGATATCGGCGTGATGGACGAGAAAGGCTTCGTAACGATCGTCGACCGCAAGAAGGACATGATCCTGGTGTCGGGCTTCAACGTGTACCCGAACGAGATCGAGCAGGTCGTGGCGATGCATCCCGGGGTGCTCGAATGCGCGGCGATCGGCGTGCCCGACGAGCACTCGGGCGAAGTGCCCAAGGTGTTCGTGGTGAAGAAGGACCCGAACCTCACCGAGCAGGACATTCTCGAGCACTGCAAGAAAGAGCTGACCGGCTACAAGCGTCCCAAGTACGTCGAGTTCCGCACCGAGCTGCCGAAGACCAACGTCGGCAAGATCCTGCGCCGCGCGCTGCGCGAGGACAAGAAAGCCGCCTGACCCGCGCCAACCTGATTTCGGGGCTGGGCTGGATCGGGCTCAGCATCCTGTGCTGGACGCCGCTGTTCTCGGTCGCGAAGCGCACGCTGCCCTACATCGACGCGTTTGCGCTCGGCACGCTGCGCTACGCCATCGGCGTCATCCTGTTCGTGCTGCTGCTCGCTGCGGTCGAGGGCCGGCAGGCGCTGCGCTTCGACGGCAGGCTCGGCGCCGCGACGCTGTTCGGGCTCATCGGCATCACCGGCTTCAACCTGTTTGTCTGGATCGGCCTGGTTTTCACGCGTCCCGAGCACGCCTCGCTCATCCTCGCGCTGCAGACGCCGCTCGCCGCGCTGGGAGTCTGGCTGTTGCGCGGCCAGCGGCCGGCGGCTTTCACTCTCGGCTGCGTGGCGCTCGCGATTTGCGGCGTGTTTCTGGTGATCACCAAAGGCGATCCGGCGGGCGCGCTCGCCGATCTTGGCCGGGGTGGTGCGCTGCTTGGAGACCTGATCGTGTTCTGCGGCGCCTTGTGCTGGGTGACTTACACTTTTGCCGCGATCCGTTTTCCCGGCTGGTCGCCGCTGCGCTTTACCGTGCTCACCTGCATTCCCGGCGCCGCCGGGCTGCTGGCCGCAAACATCGTCGCCATCGCCGCCGGCTGGGCGAGCCTGCCGGGCCCGGCCACGATCGCGGCGGTGGGCTGGCAGATTCTTTATTTCTCGGTCTGCACCGTCGTGCTCGGCGTGCTCGGATTCAACAACGCGGCCCGGCGCCTCGGCCCGCTCAACACCGTGCTGATGCTGAACCTGGTGCCGGTCGGCGTATTCGCCATCGAGGCGGCGCTCGGCCGCAGCTTCGCCGCGATCGAGCTGGCGGGGGCGGCGATGGTGATCGGCGCGCTCGCCGCGGGGCCGACTGTGACTAATGCCGATGCCGCAGTGCGGCAATTCTGTTATAACCAATCGGTTACGACGAGCCTGGGGGGTCCGGTGCTCTACAACTTATACGAAGCGCAGCACATGGCGCTGGCTCCGCTGCGGTACATGGCGGAGCTGTCGCGCGGCTGGTTCGGCCATCCTTTCAGCCCGCTGTCCTATTCGCCTTTCGCGCGCCGGCTCGCCGCTTCCAGCGACCTGTTCCTGCGCGTCACGCAGCGCTACGAGAAGCCGGCTTGGGACATGCCGGGGGCGGAAATCGAAGTCGCGCTCGAAAAGCCTTTCTGCAATCTCATCCACTTCAAGCAGCCCGCATCCGGAAAAAGAAAAGTCCTCCTGGTCGCGCCCCTTTCGGGACATCACTCGACGCTGCTGCGCGATACCGTGCGGTCGCTGCTGCCGGAGCACGACGTCTGGGCGACCGACTGGGTCGACGCCCGCATGGTGCCGCTCGGCGCCGGGCCTTTTCACCTCGATGACTACGTCGACTATGTGCGCGAGTGGATTCGCTTTCTAAGCCCCGCGCTTCACGTCATTTCGGTCTGCCAGCCGACGGTTCCCGTTCTTGCCGCCATCTCGCTGATGGCGACCAGCCGGGAGCAGGGCCCGCTGACCATGGTGATGATGGGCGGCCCGATCGACGCGCGCCGGAGCCCGACTTCCGTCAACAATCTCGCGCGCCGCGAGTCCTATTCGTGGTTCGAGCGCAACCTGATTCATCGCGTACCGGAAAAATACCCGGGCTTCATGCGCAAGGTGTACCCGGGCTTCCTGCAGCACCTGGGGTTCGTCGCCATGAATCCCGACCGCCACCTCGTCGCGCACTGGGATTATTTCCACAAGCTGATGCAGGGCGACGGCGAGTCCGCCGAAGCCCACCGGCGCTTCTACGACGAGTACAACGCGGTGCTCGACATGCCCGCCGAGTACTACCTCGACACGGTTAAGACCGTGTTCCAGGAGTTCTCCCTGCCGAAGGGGCGCATGTTCGTGCGCGAGGAGCTGGTGCGGCCCCAGGCGATCCGCGACACGGCGCTGCTCACGATCGAAGGCGAGCTGGACGACATCTCGGGCCATGGGCAGACCGAGGCGGCCCACCAGCTTTGCCTGAACATCCCGGCGGCGCGTCGCGAGCACTTCAGGGCGCCCGCGGTCGGCCACTACGGCATCTTCTCCGGGCGCCGCTGGCGCGAGATCGTCTATCCGCGGGTGAGGGATTTCATCCAGAAAATGGGGACAGACCCCATTTAAATTAAATGGGGTCTGTCCCCATTTTTAAAGCTCGTATTTTGACCCTTCGGCGCCTACCACCGCGCGCTCGACGACGGCGCGCGGCAAGTGCGGCGCGAACAGCTCGATGAACTCGTAGGCGTAGCGCCGCAGGTAGGCGCCGCGCTTGATGCCGAGCCGTGTCGTGCTCGACTCGAACAGATGGCCGGCATCGATCGCGCGCAGGCTGCGGTCGCGCTTCGGATCGAACGCCATCTTCGCCAGGATGCCGACCCCGAGCCCGAGCTCGACATAGGTTTTGATCACGTCGGCATCGAGCGCCGTCAGGACCACATTGGGCTCCAGGCCGCGGCCCTCGAAGGCCTTCTGCACCAGCGAGCGGTTGGCGAAAGCGAAGTCGTAGGTCACGATGGGGAATTTCGACAGCGCCTCCAGCGTCAGCGTGCCTTTCAGCAGCGGGTGCCTGGGCGGCACCACCACGCAGCGGTTCCACTGGAACACCGGCATCGATACCAGGTCGGGATAGAGCGCGATCGCCTCGGTCGCGACGCACAGGTCGGCCTCGCCGGCGAGCACCTGCTCGCAGATCTGCGTCGGATTGCCCTGGTGGATCACCAGCTGCACCTTCGGGTAGCGCCGCTTGAAGGCGGTAACCGCCTTCGGCAGCGAGTAGCGCGCCTGCGTGTGGGTGGTCGCGATGGTGAGCGTGCCGAGCTTTTCGTTGGCGAACTCCTCGCCGGCGCGGCGCAGGTTGTGGGCTTCGGCGAGGATGCGCTCGGCGATCACGATCACCGCCTTGCCCGGCTCGGTGACCTCGACCAGGCGCTTGCCGTGGCGCACGAAGACCTGGATCCCGAGCTCGTCTTCCAGGGCGCGGATCTGCTTCGACACGCCCGGCTGCGAGGTGTGCAGGGCTTCGGCGGCCTCGGAGACGTTCAGGCCGCGGCGCGCGACCTCCGAAAGATAGCGTAACTGCTGTAATTTCATTGGGTTAGCTCAAAGGAATCATTATAACAAGAGTACATAACATCCTAACACATTAGTCTTTGAACGGAATAACGGCGCCCCTTAGCATCCGGGCATGGAACCCGGCTTCATAGCGCTTGCGCTCATCACTTTCCTGGCCGCCTTCGTCAACGGCGCGCTCGGTTACGGCTTTTCGTCGCTCACCGTCCCGGTGGGGCTGCTGTTCCTCTCCAACAGGGTGCTCAACCCGGCGCTGGTGGTGGTCGAGGTTTTCATCAACCTCTACGTTCTGTTCATCAACCGCGCCAGCGTCCCCGCGGTATGGAAGCGGGTTTACCCGATCCTGATCGGGCTGCTGCCCGGCGTCGCGCTCGGCAGCTATCTCCTCGCCTCGATCCACCCGGGCTGGCTGAAGTTCGGCACCTACGCTTTCCTGCTGCCGCTGATCCTGTTCCAGGCGGCCGGCGTGCGCAAACCCATCGCCGCCGAGAAGGCGCTCGGGGTTCCTTTCGGCGCCGGCCTGGGCTTCCTGTACTCCGTCACCACGATTTCCGGCCCGCCGCTCGCGGTGCTGTTCAACAACCAGGGGCTGGTCAAGCAGGAGTTCCGCGCCGGGCTTGGCTTGATCCGGGTCGTCGAATCGGTGCTCACCGCGATCGCCTATTACCACCTCGGCCTTTTCGCCGTCGAGAGCCAGAACATCCTCTGGATGATCGTGCCGGGCGTCTTCCTCGGCATCCCGCTCGGCGCCTGGGCGATCCGCCGGCTCGACGCGGAGACCTTCCGCCGCGTCTGCATGAGCTTCGACGTCTGGGTCGTGGGCTTCGGCCTGTCGCGGGTCCTGGTCGATCTGAAACTGGCCCACGGCGCGCTCGCCTACGGCCCGATGGCGGCGGCCATCGTGCTCGATGCGTGGCTGCTGTACGCGTTCTTCAGCGCAAGAAACTCCAGGGCGGCCCCGGTCCGCGCCTGACGCCATGTATATCTACGACGAAATCGATCAGCGCATCGTCGACGAGCGGGTGGCCCAGTTCCGCGGCCAGACGCAGCGCTTCCTCGCCGGCAAGCTGAGCGAGGACGAATTCCGCGCCCTGCGGCTGCGCAACGGGCTGTACATCCAGCGCTATGCGCCGATGCTGCGCATCGCCATCCCCTACGGCCTGCTGTCCTCCGCCCAGCTGAGGAAGCTCGCGCATATCGCGCGCACCTACGACCGCGACTACGGCCACTTCTCCACGCGCCAGAACCTGCAGCTCAACTGGCCGAAGCTCGAATCGGTTCCCGACATCCTCGCCGAGCTGGCGACGGTGCAGATGCACGCCATCCAGACCTCCGGCAACTGCATCCGCAACATCACCACCGATCACTTCGCCGGCGTCGCCGCCGACGAGATCGTCGACTCCTTCGTCTGGTGCGAGATCATCCGGCAGTGGTCGACGTTCAACCCGGAGTTCAGCTTCCTGCCGCGCAAGTTCAAGATCGCGGTGAACGGCGCCGCCGCCGACCGCGCCGCCGTGGCAGTCCACGATATCGGTCTCCATGCGTTGAAAAATGAAAAAAATGAAATTGGATTCAAGGTCCTGGTCGGTGGTGGCCTAGGTCGGACTCCGATGATCGGAAAAACGATCAGAGAATTCCTGCCCTGGCAGCACCTGCTGACCTACCTCGACGCCATCCTGCGCGTCTACAACCGCTTCGGCCGGCGCGACAACATCCACAAGGCGCGCATCAAGATCCTGGTCAAGGAGCGCGGCATCGACAAATTCCGCGAGGAGGTCGAGGCCGAATGGGCGCAGCTCAAAGACGGTCAGGCGACGCTGACCGACGAAGAGGTCAAGCGCGTCGAGGCGCGGTTTACCCGCCCGCAGTACGAGACCCTTGCGAACGAGAATATTCCTCAGCAGGGCCCCTTCGGCGCGTGGGTGAAACGCAACGTCCACCCGCACAAGGTGCCCGGCTATGCGGCGGTTTCGCTGTCGCTGAAGAGGACCGGCGTGCCGCCGGGCGACGCGACCTCGGCGCAGATGGACGCCATCGCCGATCTCGCCGACCGCTATTCGTCCGGCGAGCTGCGCGTCTCGCACGAGCAGAACCTGATCCTGGCCGACGTGCGCCAGCGCGACCTCGCCGAGCTGTGGCGCAAGGCGCGCACGCTCGGCCTGGCGACGCCGAACCTCGGGCTGATCACCAACATCATCGCCTGCCCCGGCGGCGACTTCTGCTCGCTCGCCAACGCCAAGTCGATCCCGGTCGCCGAGGCGCTGCAGCGGCGCTTCGACGATCTCGATTACCAGCACGACATCGGCGAGCTCGACCTCAACATCTCGGGCTGCATGAACGCCTGCGGCCACCACCACGTCGGCCACATCGGCATCCTCGGCGTCGACGACAGCGAGGCCGAGCGCTTCGTCGACGTCGTGCAGCGCATCGGCATCGAGCCTTTCAAGGAACGTGTTTATGGCAACCCTGATCAGAGGTCGGCGCATCGCAGCCGAGCCCGCGCCCTCGCCTGAGCAGGGCGAGGTGCTGCGGCTCGAGCCCACGGACGATCCGGCCGCCGTGGCGGACCGGCTCGGGCGCGTCGCGCGCGTCGAGGTCAACTTCCCGAAGTTCGGCGACGGCCGCGGCTACTCGATCGCGCGGCTGCTGCGCGAGCGCTACGGCTACAAGGGCGAGCTGCGCGCGGTGGGCGATGTCGCGCGCGACCATCTCTTCTACATGGAAAGCTGCGGTTTCGACGCCTTTCTGCTGCGCGACGGGGAAGACCCGGCCGAAGCGCTGACCGGCTTCGAAGACTTCAGCGAGTCCTACCAGGGTTCCGTGGCGCGGCCGGCGCCGCTGTTCCGGCGCCGCGCCGGATGAAGATCGATTTCCTCCTGGCGAATCTAAGGAGCGTCGCCGCGCAATTCCAGCCGGCCTCGCTGGCGAGCAGCCTTTCGGCCGAAGACATGGTGCTGACCGACGCCATCGCGCGCGCCGGCCTGCCGATCGGGATCTTCGTGCTCGATACCGGCCGGCTGCACGCCGACACCCTGGACCTGATCCAGAGAATAAAAACCAGCTACGGAATCGATGTGAGTGTTTACCAACCGGATCCCGCATCGGTCGTCGAATACGTGCGCTTCCACGGCCGCGACGCCTTCTATGGGAGCGTCGAGCTGCGCAAGCGCTGCTGCGAAATCCGCAAGGTCGAGCCGCTCGCGCGGGCGCTCGCCGGAAAGCGCGCCTGGATCACCGGCCAGCGCCGCGAGCACTCGGCGGAACGCGCCGGGCTGGCGGAGCGAGAGCTCGACACGGTGCACGGCATCGAGAAATTCAACCCGCTCGCCGCGTGGAGCGAGGTCGAGGTGTGGCACTACCTCGGCGAGCACGGCGTTCCCTACAACAGGCTCTACGACCAGGGCTACCGCTCGATCGGCTGCGCGCCGTGCACGCGCCCGGTGCAGCCCGCCGAAGACCTCCGCGCCGGGCGCTGGTGGTGGGAGCAGCCCGAATCCAAGGAGTGCGGCCTGCACGTGAAGGAAAATTGGGACAGACCCCATTTTTCTCATTGAGAAAAATGGGGTCTGTCCCAATTTTCGAGAGAAATCATCTCGACTGGCTGGAGTCGGAAGCCATCTACATCCTGCGCGAGGTCGCGGGCCAGTGCCAGAACCCGGTGCTGTTCTTCTCCGGCGGCAAGGATTCGATCGTGCTGCTGCGCCTGGCCGAGAAGGCCTTCCGCCCCGGGCGCTTCCCGTTCCCGCTGCTGCACGTCGACACCGGGCACAATTTCGCCGAGGTGATCGAGTTCCGCGACCGGCGCGCCGCCGAGCTCGGCGAGCGCCTGATCGTGCGCAGCGTTGAAGATTCGATCCGGCGTGGAACGGTAAGGATGGTTTCGGAAAACCAAAGTCGAAATGCATCGCAATCGGTCACCTTGCTCGAGGCGATCGGCGAGCTGCGCTTCGACGCCGCGATCGGCGGCGCGCGGCGCGACGAGGAGAAGGCGCGCGCCAAAGAGCGCGTGTTCTCCTTCCGCGACGAGTTCGGCCAGTGGGACCCGCGGAACCAGCGCCCCGAGCTGTGGAGCCTGTACAACGCCCGCGTCAATCCCGGCGAGCACGTGCGCGTGTTCCCGATCAGCAACTGGACCGAGCTCGACGTCTGGCAGTACATCGGCCGCGAGGAGCTCGAAGTGCCTTCGATCTACTTCGCCCACCGCCGGCCGGTGGTGCGCCGCCGCGGCCTGCTGGTTCCGGTGACGCCGCTCACCCCGGCGCGCGCCGGCGAGAGCGTCGAGGAGGTTTCGGTGCGCTTTCGCACCGTCGGCGACATCAGCTGCACCTGCCCGGTCTCTTCTTCCGCTTCTTCAGTGGAAGAAATTGTCGAAGAGACGAAGACGGCGAGCCTCACCGAGCGCGGCGCGACCCGCATGGACGACCAGACCTCTGAAGCCTCGATGGAGAGAAGGAAAAAAGAGGGTTATTTCTGATGCAGCCGCTCAAATTTGCCACAGCTGGCAGCGTAGACGACGGCAAGAGCACGCTGATCGGCAGGCTGCTGTACGACCTGCGCGTCGTGCAGGAGGACCAGCTCGCCGCGGTGGAGCGCGCGTCGGCGCGCCGCGGCGGCGCCGAGCTCGATCTTTCGCTGCTTACCGACGGCCTCGAGGCCGAGCGCGAGCAGGGCATCACGATCGACGTCGCGTACCGCTACTTCGCCACGCCGAGCCGCAAGTTCATCATCGCCGACTCGCCGGGCCACGAGCAGTACACGCGCAACATGGCCACCGGCGCGAGCAACGCCGACGCCATCGTGCTGCTGCTCGATGTCGAAAAAGGCCTGCTGCCGCAGACCCGGCGCCACGTGCTGATCGCCCGCCTGCTCGGCATCCGCCAGGCGGTCGCGTTCGTCAACAAGATGGACCGGGTCGGATACGCCAGCGCGGCCTTCGAAAAGCTTTCCGCGGAGCTGAAGGCCTTTGCGGCGCCGCTGCGCTTCGAATCGCTCGACCTGCTGCCGGGCTCGGCGCTGCGCGGCGACATGGTGGTGCACCGGCGCGACGCCCTGGACTGGTACAAGGGCCCTACGCTGCTCGAGCGGCTCGAAACCTTGCGGGCCGGTGCGGAGCAGGCGGCCGGCGGGCCGTTCCGCTTTCCGGTGCAGCTGGTGTCGAAGCCCAGCGGCAGCTCGCCGCGCGGCTACATGGGCCGCATCGAGTCGGGCCATGTGCTCGCCGGCACCGAGGTCTCCATCCTGCCATCGGGCCGCCGCAGCCGCGTCCGCCAGATCGTGCTGCACGGCGCCGAGCGCGAGATCGCGGTCGCCGGCGACTCGGTCATGCTGGTGCTCGCCGACGATATCGACATCGGCCGCGGCGACCTCATCGCCGGCGCCTCGACCCCGCCGCGCGAAGCGCGCTCGCTCGACGTCACGCTGGTCTGGCTCGGCCACGAGCCCTTGCGCGTAGGAGCGCGCTACCTGGTGCAGCAGGCGGCGCGCCGCACGCTCGCCCGGATATCGCAAGTGCACAGCCGGATGGACATCGATACCCTCGGAGAGATCGCCGTCGAAGGCCGCATCGGCGCCAACGACATCGTGCGCGCCCGGCTCTCGCTGCAGGCGCCGCTGTTCGTGGATTCCTACGACGAAGTGCGCGCCACCGGGGCCCTGATCCTGATCGACGAGGCGACCAACCACACCGTCGCCGCGGGGCTGGTGCAGTGAAAGGAACGGTTTACCTCGTCGGCGCCGGGCCGGGCGCTCCTGACCTCCTCACGGTGCGCGCGGTCCGGCTGCTCGGCGAGGCCGAAATCGTGTTCCACGACGCGCTGGTGCCGCGGGAAATACTTCTTCTGGCTTCAAAAGCGAAGAAGATCGCTGTCGGCAAGCGCAGCGGCCGGCGCTCTACCGCCCAGCGCTTCATCAACAAGCAGCTCGCCGACGCGGCGCGAACGCACCGCGTGGTGGTGCGCCTCAAGGGCGGCGATCCGATGCTGTTCGGCCGGGCTCACGAGGAAATAGGGTTTCTCAAGAACCAGGGCATCGTGGTGGAAATCGTTCCTGGAGTTACGGCCGCGCTTGCTGCAAGCGCAGACTTGCGGATTTCATTGACCAGGAGAGGAACCGCAAGAAGCGTCACCCTCGTGACGCCGCGCGTAGGCGAGGGCGAGCGGCCGAGCAGCTGGGTCGGCGCCGTGCTCGCCGCCGACACCGCCGCGATCTATATGGGCGCCGGAGAAGCGCAGGCGATCGCTGCGGCGCTGACGGCGGCCGGCAAGCCGGGCTCGACACCGGTGGCGGTGGTGGAGAATTCGTCGCTGCCCGAAGCGAGCTTCAGATTCGGGACGCTGGAGAACCTGTCCGGGCTGGCGGCGGAATTCGCCGGGCCCACGCTCATCCTGCTCGGCGAGGTTTACCGCGAGGCGGCGGCCGAGGCGGAGCGGCTTTTGCGGGAACGCACCACGAGCCACGCGGCGTAGAGCGCCAGGGCGACGAACCAGGCGAGCGACCAGTCGGCGATCGACAGGCCGAGGAAGGTCCAGTCGACCGCCGCGCACTCCCCGGTGCCGGCGACCAGCTTCTTCAGGGTCTGCGACAGCGGGAAGTTCTCCAGCATGAATTCGAGGTCCGGCCCGCACTGCGGCACCTTGTCGGCCGGCAGGTGCTGCAGCCACACCTGGCGCGACGCCACCGCGGCGCCGCCGGCGGCGAACAGGAAGCCGATCGCGCCGTAGACCATCGCGCCTCTCCCCTTCGGGTCGTGCACCGCCGCGATGAAGAAGGTGTCGAGCACCGCGTAGAAGAAGCCGCGTTGCAGCAGGCACAGCGGGCAGGGCTCGAGGCCTTTCACATGCTCCAGGAAATAACCGAAGCCGAGCAGCAGCGCGCACGCCAGGGCGCCGAGCGCGAAGGCCGCGCGTGTCGTGATCCGTGCGGGGGTCATGCCCGCAGCTTCACCCGGGCTTCGGATAGATGCAAGCGGCGGTGGGCACGCCGCGGCTGACGAGATCGCTCACGATGAATTCGCAGGCCGATTTCGCGGCGGCGGCCGGCCCCTCGACCGCGATGCGCAGCCCCTGCGCGTGCACCAGCGGGGCGGGGATGGGCTTGCCGTCCTGCATCGAGAGCTCGACGCCCCCGAGCTCGCGCGCGCAACGCGCGTAGAGGATCTTGCATTGCTTGCAGAGCGCCTTGAAGGGACCGAGGAAGCGGTCGTTGGCCGCGCCGCAGGCGCCGCGATCGCCGGTGGCATCCTGCACCACGGTGTAGCTCAGGCCTTCGGGCGCGAGCACCTTGACCACCGGATGATAGGTCTGCGCCGCCACGTGCATGTCCGCGAGCCAGGCCCCGGCGGCGATGAGCAGGATGACGAGGACGGCTTGCTTCATGTCTCAGTACACGCCTGGAATGAGCCGCGCGGTGCGCGCGCGGTAATGCACATATTCGGGGAACGCCGCCGACAGCACTTTTTCTTCCTCGCGCATGCGCCAGAGCTGGATGCAGAACTGCACCGCGACCAGCGCCACGGCCGCGCCGGAGCGATATTGCAGCAAGGCGCCGAGCGCCGCAATCGCCTCGGCGAGATAGAGCGGGTGGCGGATGCGCGTGTACAGGCCGCGCGTCACCAGGCGCCGCGCCTCGGGCATCACCGACATCGAGCGCCCGAGCTGCAGCAGCGCGATCGAGCACAGGGCGCTGCCGCCGATCACCAGGGCGAGCGAGGCGCCGTCCCAGCGCGCATCCGGTTCCGCGCGCGGCAGGAGCAGCAGCGCGTAGAGCAGCAGCAGCCCGGCGAGCGCCGCGCCGCGCGGCAGCCAGCCCTCGGACTTGCGCACCGGCCGGCGCCGCGCGAGCGCCGTCAGCGCGATCAGCGCGAGAAACAGCATCGTCGCGACGTGC
>WNFI01701353.1_pt1 | contig 46183 bp, 43 predicted proteins | sample 5400471 | NCBI WGS metagenome assembly WNFI01 (sample SAMN13153348, study PRJNA577476) | soil metagenome | isolation source: 100 cm saprolite on Douglas fir-dominated hillslope | place: USA:California | collected 2013-09-17
GACAGACCGCGGCTCGAAGAAGCGGCATGCGAATGCTACGAGGTCATGCGCCGCAGGATCGAGCAGATTGTTTCGCCGGAAGCAATGAAGCCTCGTATTCACGCCGCGCGGGTGCGCGAAATTCCCCGCCCTCGAGATCCCCTTTTGGCCAAGTTGGATGAAGCGCAGCGGGACACGCGCCCCCACAGGGCGACTAGCCCGCGGGCAAGAGGCCATTAACGGAATTGCCGAAAGACCAACGCGTTTTCGCCATTCCTCAACGGCTCCGCGCGGATCGCAGGGCACGAGTGTAGCCCCTCAGCTGATCAAGTTGTTATCTTCTGTCGGTAGTGCGCGATGCCGATCACTGCGGTGACCGCATCAAGTGCGCTCACTCGGATGAGACGCTCGATCGATCGGCACAAGAAGTATTCGTTCTTTTCCAAGGGCGTCATGCCTGCAAGGTCGCTCATGAGCCGTTCCGCCAGCTCTTTCAAGCAGCCTTCCAAATCAGTCTTCGCAAAGCGATTCATGGCTTTGATATCAGCATCCATTTGCTGTTGTGAGAATTGGAGGCTTCGCAAACCATGATTTTGCGTTGGAGGTGCCAGCGTTGGTCGTTGGCCGGCGCGAACTCCGCAGGTATATGATGAAAGGCGTTGCTTTTAGCTTTTAAGCCGTTTGCTATCGGTCCGATATTGTCGCCCGGACGCGAGGGCATTCTATGTGCGTTGAAACGGCGCTTGCCAAGCGATGCCATCGCTCGAACTGTTTCGCAGTCGTAGCCTCCCGCGAATTGCCAGAATCTCGGTTAAGGAGATCTCACGCAACTTGATCTGGAAAGCCAGGGCGACGGCCGTGGAAAGATTTGCCGTCAAGGGCAGGAATTCTTTTCTTGCTGCTTGGATATTTCTGAGGGACTGAACCACTACGCTTGGCAACTCAACGGCGCCGAAATCCACCTTCAACTGCGCAACGACTCCGCGATGGGCCGCGTGCGCCATATTCGCCCCGGTTTCCCGTTTACCGTGGGCCAACGCATCATCACCGCTATCTAGCTCGGATCGTAAAGCCAGGCGTCCTTGGCGAACCATTCGTGAGTGGCTTGGCAGATTGAGCAGTAGGTGCGCGCAAAAAACACCGCACTGCATCGAAAACTTTCGCTATCCGTTTTGATGCCCGTCGGGATTGCGGCTCCCGTTTGAGGGCATTTGATCATGACGATAGCCACCTTGGTCCTCCCCGTTTTTTGTTCGCTTTTCATTCGCAGCAGAGTGTCAGTTCGACGGTCGATTGGACTGCACCTCTACTTTGCGGATGGAGCCGGCTCCAACCGATCCAGGCAGCCTCTCTTTGTAAATTTTGATTCAGGTGACTTTTTGCAAGGCTCTGGTGACGCTCTGCTTGATCGGCTCGGCAGTCTCGGTCGCGACTTTCTGAACAAGGTCCCAAAGTTCCTTGTTCTGCGCGGACGCGACGTCGAAGTTCTGACGGCTTTGCGTGGCTGACAGCTTAATGATTTCCGATAGCGACTTCGTGCCCATGAGGCTGGTGAGAAAATCGAAAACGGAGTTAGTGTTGACGCCCGAGATCTCGATGACTTTGACCCCGTAGTCCGTGGCGCCCTTTGCGTTGGTCGAATAGGTTTCCCAGAGAACGTCGGCCATTTCCCCCGAGGCAGCTTTCATCTTCTCGCAGTTCTCCCTCGCCCGCATGACGCTCTGCTCGGCGATTCCACCGAAGACCCCCGGCATCGCCATCTTGGGTAATTCGAAAAACGGCATGTCAAAGCCTCGTTTTTCGTTAGCCTGGACGTTCGTATTCGGTGGATTAGTGTTCACTTCGACTTTGATATCGGCATCATTCACTGGTTTTCATCCTTTCAAGCCAAACTGTAAATCAACAGCAATTCGAATTGCGTCTCGGAATCGTCCGAGGCGCACGCTCACCGCAGAAACGGAGGTCGAGAACCAAACCAAATTTTCACCGTGGTCAGGTGCTGCCGTGGTGGATGACCGCCTCGCACCCGCCTGACGACGATATGGCTGACTAAAGTCGGCGGCGTCCGTTCGGTTTCCGACTCTCGCATTCGATTTTTTGATCGTCGGGGTGTCTTGCGCAGCGAGGAGTTCGTTACAGCGAGCGCCTACGCCGCTTGACGTTTTTGAGGTTCTTGTGCTGATCACCCGTGCCGCTGAGATAGAATTCCTTGACATCCTTGTTGTCAGGCAATTCGTCGGCGGTGCGGTTGAGCACGACCTTGCCTGCAGTCGCTTGATGGGCTCGGAGAAAAGCGCACGCAGTTTTCGATCGACACTGCAAGCCCCTATCAGCGTGTTCGAAACGCAGCCTAACTAATTATTCCAGTCAGATATCGCGTGGTACCGGCGGCCGGACCTTGGCACGAAGTTGCTGTGCCAACCTGTTCAAGAATGTCCGCTGTTGGGGCTCAGTGCAGGCGTCGGCTGACGTCTGTTCATGGTACAAATGCGAAGTGCCAAGTAGCTCTCAAACTGTCTGCTTATTGGGGTAGATCGCAATTAATCGGCGCACGGTCAAAATGACACGATTGACCCGGACCGGACATCGCCTCAGATTCAAACGACTGCCCCTGGATCGTTCAGGCCCACAAAAACCTATGGTCTTCGCGTACATCTCATGCGGAATCGTTAGCCGGACGGTCCATCAGGCCGAACACATGCATCAACATGCCCGGACTGTTATCAATCCGATTTGTTGAGAAGCCCGGTAACGGACGCTGTCGAGGTTGGATGAGCCGCCAGCCATTCTTCGCTTTGTGCGATATGCACGTAGTGTGCTGCCATCCTCAAAGGCGGTCGCGGACCTCGACGTCCTCTTCATGATCCGCCCGGTCCGTGAGTTGAGAGGCGCGCCGCATTAGGTTTGAGGGACCTGTCATCGCTCTATCTCTGAATTAAAGCGCGCGGGCCCTGCTCCATACGCCGCAGGAATACCGCGCGCCCCGTGGCAGCCTCCTTAGACTACCAGTCGTCTAGCGCTTTAGCTGCCGGACGTATTTCAGACCTTCAACCGCGAGCTTATGTTCATCGCCTTCTGCCGTTTTCAGGTGTTCCACGACCTTGCCGCGAATTTGCATCTCTTGCTCAGGGGTCATTTCCTGCATCATCCCGTACACGAGCATGACTCGATCGACAGCAGCTTCCATGGAACCCTCCTGTTTTTCCGTCGCAACGCTCGAATGGAACAGAAGTTCCAGTACCGGGTTAGAAGTGGAAAAATCGGGAGGATCTCTCATGGATCGAATGACGTGCTGCTCGAAATGCGGAAAACGAATGGTCCCGATTGTCACGATCTCTGGCCGCACCGACCTCCAATGCATAAGTTGCGACCACCCCGCGGTGAAATGGGCTGAAAGTCCGCTTAGCGCCCCAGAGAAGCCAATCGTAACAGAACGCGTTTAAACGACTCCGCGTACCTCGGGCCGAGCCTTCAGGGCCATGCTGCCCCGATGCGGGTGACACCAAGAACGGGGAGGGTCAAGTTGTGGCGCCTACTTGAAGTTTATCTTCGGCATTTTTGGGCTTGGGCAGGATTTATTTTCTAAGCGATCGCACGGGGACTGGTTTTAGACCCTCAAATAACGGCCCGCACTCTGCGGAGCGGACAAAGACGAGCGACGCCGTTTCAAGCGAGAAACTCCGTTCCCAGCTCGACAATTCTTCGTTGGATCGAAAAGGCGGCCGATTTCGATCGGCAGCTCAAACTAGGAACTCTCAACAACCCTAGGCGTTTCTCATCATGGTCTGTAACGCCCGCCTTTTCGGCCGCGACCCTCGCCATTTCGAATTATTAGGAAGAATGCCCCCATTAGAAGAATGCTCCATTAAATGCCAAATTTCACAAAGCTTCCAACCTGGGCCGACAAAACGCTCGTCCATGCGGTGGTAGAGACCCCTCGGGGAAGCCGTTGCAAATTGGAATTTGATACGAAGCTTCGGGCCTTCACTCTCGCAAAGCCATTGCTTGTTGGGTTGACGTATCCTTACGATTGGGGGTTCATCCCTTCAACCAAGGCGGAAGACGGCGATCCTCTCGACATTCTCATCATCCACGATGCTGGGACTTACCCTGGTTTAGTGCTTCGCTGCAAACCGATCGGAGTGCTCGAAGTGCTGCAAAGCACCAAGAGTTCGAAAGAAAGGAACGACCGCGTTTTCGCCGTGCCCGAGCGCTCGCCCTTTGAGGGGGATTTGCAGGATGTGCGGCGTCTTCCCGCACGGGCTATCAAAGAACTTGAGAGGTTTTTTGAGGCCACCGATGCGCTTGAAGCCAAAACACTTAAATTCCTGGGATGGCGCGGCCCAACGCACGCAATCAAGACCATTAAGCGACTTTCACTGTAGAATCCGTCGCGCGAAACTTACCGGATCAGCACCGGCGATCAGGTGAGGCGTATCATCAGGCCGGCGCCTACAACGGATTCTAGGGGGCGTGAAGGCCGCCGACCAGCCGGTCGTGCAATCTGATGCGGACCTAGCGGCAGGTCCGCTTTTGTCGGCAAGCCGCATCAAGCCGGCTTTGTGAGTACGCGCCCTGGTTTGATCGCGCCGCCGTGGGTACACCGCGACCGATCTGTTGGGCGCGATTGATCTTGTCTCCTACCGCAAGGAATCCGATACCAGCCTGAATTTCTGGATGCGTTTTCCAGTGTCGACCTCGGCGGTATAGACGTTGCCCTTTTGATCCACGGCCATGGCGTGAATCCAGTGGAACTGGCCGGCGTTTCGGCCGTTGCGGCCGAAGCTGCTGGCCACGGTGCCATCCTCGCGGTTGAGCACGCGGACCTCGTTGTTCTCGCCGTCGGCGCTGAGCAGCCATGTCTGTTTCGGGTCGGGCCAGACCGCGATGTCCCACACCGCGCCGTTGCCCAGCGTGTTCTTTTCGTAGAACCACTCCTTGACAAAGCTGTCGTCCTTTTTGAACACCTGAATCCGGTCGTTGATCCGGTCGCAGACGTAGAGCAGTCCGTCGTTGCTGAGTTTCACGCAATGCACCGGATTGGCGAATTGTTGCGACACCGGCGCCTTGGAATCGTAGGGCGGCTGCTTGTCGTCGTTTGGCGGCTTGCCATAGGCGCCCCAGTGCCGCTTGTAGGCGCCGGTGGTGGCGTCGAACACGATGACGCGGCGGTTACCGTAGCCGTCGGCGGCGCCGCGTCTTACGCCGGGCCGCGAAAGCTCATCAATGTTCGGGTCGGGTAGTCGTAGAATTTTCCGGTCTCGTTCCACGTCGGCAGGCACAGCGGCACGATCAGTTCGGCGGCCTGTTCCGGCGTATCCAGCGTCAGAGGATCCTCGCCGGGCATGACGGTCGCGCGCATGCGTGTCCGGATCGGACCAGGGTTGAACAGGTTGACCCGGACCTTAGTCGAGGCGGTCTCGTTGGCCCACACCCGCGCCAGGGTTTCCAGGGCGGATTTCGAGGCCGCGTAGGGACCGAGATAGGCCGACGCCTTGTTGGCCGCGCCCGAGGTGATGAACACCGCGCGGCCGGCATCGGATTGCCGCAGCAACGGCTCCATGCAGCGGATCAGCTGAAAATTCGCCGTGACGTTGATCGCGATCACGTCGTTCCACGGCTTCAGCTCGATATGGCCAAGCGGCGAGGACGGGCCGGCCACGCCGGCATTGCCGACCAGGATGTCGAGTTTGCCGTGGCGTTCGTGCAGCGCGGCGCCAAGCCGGGCGATGCCTTCGAAATCGGTGAGATTCAGCGGCACCAGCGTCGTGGTGCCGCCGTCGCCGCGGATGGCGTCGTCGAGTTCCTCGAGTCCGCCCTGGGTTCGCGCCACGGCGACCACATGGGCGCCTAGCTTAGCCAGCGCGCGCGCGGTGGCATAGCCGATGCCGCGCGAGGCGCCGGTGACGAGAGCGATACGGGAGGCGAGGGGAAGGGCCATGATCTGGCGACTTATGATACGATATCAGGCGAAAATCAAACCTTCAGGGGGATACGATTTGACCGCCTATATTGCCATGTTGCGGGGCGTCAACGTCGGCGGCAATACGCTCAGGATGGAGTGGTTGCGCAAGGCCTGCGAGGATATCGGACTGCGCGATGTCAGGACCTATGTCCAGAGCGGCAACATCGTTTTCGCATCAAGCATCAGCGCGCCAAAACTCGCCCGGATGTTCAAGGCCACGGTGGACGCGCAGACGCGGTTGCCGGTCACCGTCGTCATTCGCAGCGCCGCAGAGCTTGCAAGAATTATCGCCGGCAATCCATTCCTGAAGCAAAAGGGGGTCGACGTGGCGAAGCTGCACGTCACTTTCCTCGACAAGGCGCCAATCAAGCCCGCGCTCGACAGGCTCGACGCCCTCGCGGGCAGCCGCGACCAATACCGGCTTGCGGGCAGCGAGATCTATCTGCACTGTCCACTCAACTACGGCGAAACCAAACTCTCGAACACGGCCATCGAGAAGGTTCTGGCCGTCGGTGCCACCACGCGCAACTGGAAGACCGTAACGACGCTGCATGCGATGGCGTAGCCGATGCCGCGCAAGGCGCGGGTGACGAGGGCGATACGGGAGGCGAGGGGAAGGGCCATGAGCAAATTTACCTTGGTCATGTCTCCGGGCTAAAGACTTGTCCCGGCCATCCACGTCTATAAACCTTGCCGAAGACGTGGATGCCCGGGACAACAAGCCCGGGCATGACGAGCTTTAGGATGATTATGGCTCTGCTGACGCCTCTCAGCTCGCCTCCGCCAGCAGCGACAATTGCCGCGGCTGCGCCTCGGTCTGCGTCATGTCGGTGAGCGGGGTCGGATAGTCGCCGGTAAAACAGTGATCGGTGAATTTTGGATGCGCCGGATCGCGGCCGGGCTCGCCCATGGCGCGGTAGATGCCGTCGACCGACAGGAACGCCAGGGTATCCGCGCCGATCAGCTGCCGCATCTCTTCGAGGCTGTGGGTGGCGGCGAGCAGGCCGCTGCGATCGGGGGTGTCGATGCCGTAATAGTCCGGATGGGTGATCGGCGGCGAGGCGATTCGGAAATGCACCTCGCGTGCGCCGGCATCACGCATCATCTTCACGATCTTCTTCGAGGTGGTGCCGCGCACCAGGCTATCGTCGATCAGCACGATGCGCTTGCCTTCGATCGCCGCACGGTTGGCGGAGTGTTTCATGCGCACGCCGAGTTCGCGCACGCTCTGGGTCGGCTGAATGAAGGTGCGCCCGACATAGTGATTTCGGATGATGCCGAGTTCGAACGGCACGCCGGATTCCCTGGAGTAGCCGATCGCAGCGGGGACGCCGGAGTCCGGCACCGGCACCACGACATCGGCATCGATGTGGCTTTCGCGGGCGAGTTCGGCTCCCATCGCCTTGCGGACGTCATAGACCGCGCGGCCGCCGACGATCGAATCCGGACGCGAGAAATAGATGTATTCGAAGATGCAGGGTCGCGGCGGCACCGGCGGAAACGGCTTGTGGGCGGATGCCGAGCGGATCGCGGGCGCCGACCAGCTTCTTGTTGGTCAGCGACACCAGCGAATAGGCGCCTTCAATCGCGCGCAGCGCCTCGATATAGCGATCGATAAAGCGGTTGCGCTTCGACTGTGCCACCAGATGCAGGATCACTTCGGTATCGGTGGTGGATTGCATCATGGCGCCGTTGCGCACCAGTTCGCGGCGCAGGGTCAGCCCGTTGGTGAGATTGCCATTGTGGCCGACCGCGAAGCCGCCGGCGTTGAGCTCGGCGAACAGCGGCTGAACGTTGCGCAGGATGGTTTCGCCGGTGGTGGAATAACGCACATGGCCGACCGCGGAGGTGCCGGGGAGGCGTTCGATGACTTCGCGGCGGGAGAAGGTGTCGCCGACCAGGCCGAGCCGGCGTTCGGAATGAAACCGGCCGCCTTCGAAGGAGACGATGCCCGCCGCCTCCTGGCCGCGGTGCTGCAGGGCGTGAAGGCCGAGCGCGGTGATCGCGGCGGCCTCCGGATGGCCGAAGATGCCGAACACGCCGCATTCCTCGCGTAGCGTGTCGCCGTTCAGGTCATGATCTGTGAGGTCGAGATCCAGATCGCGTTGCGCTGCGTCATCGGAAGGGCTCTGTATCTCGTCCATCGCGCCTCTCTTTTCGCAGGTCCTAGCGTCCCGCAGGCTTGCCATCGATCAGCTTTTTCAGGCTGTCGCGGGCAGGTTTTGAGTAGCCATCGCCGCTGCCGGGTTTCGCCGGCTCGGCGTCGGTTGGTTCCTCGTCGGGCTTGTTCTTCTTGAATCTCTTCAAGATGGTGTTCTCGGGGTCATCCGGCAAGAGCGCCATCAGCCAATCCCCAGTTCCCTGCAGCACCACCCGGGATTTGGCTCCTGTGACCCAATCCGGCCGCTGCTTGTCAGGGACCAGCCAGCTGAAAAACAGGAATGCGACCACGACGATCAGCAACCCGCGGGCGAGGCCAAACAGGAAACCGAGGGTCCGGTCGAGCGCGCCGATCCGCGAATCGAGGATCATGTCGGAAATCCGCACCGTAATGATCGAGACGACGATCAGAGTGCCGATGAATACGCCGGCGATCACGACGACGCTGGCGACGGTGTCGTTGTTAAAATAGGTTTTTGCGGTGGGCAGCAGCTTCTGGAAAGCGAACAGCGTAACCAGGGCCGCTGCACCCCATGCCGCGATCGAGAGAATCTCCCGCATGAAGCCGCGGACCATCGCGAGCAGGCCCGATATCAACATCACCGCGAGCAGGACAAGATCGAGTAAAGTTATCGGCATCGGCAAGTCTGGTCCGCTCGTTCAGGTCCGCTCGTAAGTCTCAAAACCGCGAATCGGCATGTCGTCTGTCGCCCTAGGTGACGGTGATATGGCATGTCCCGCAAGGCCGGAAAACCGCTAACCAACGCTCCAACGGACTGTCGATCGGTGCATCCACGAATCGTGCCGCGACCAGGCATCGGGGCACGGCCGCGCCGGGGTTGTATAGCGGCGCAGCCTGCCAACGTCACGCGTGGTTTAGCGCTCCTGACGTTGAAATCGTGGCGCTGCGGCGGTTTTTTCCGGTGCTGTGCTTTTGCCGTTGTCCCCCTTTGCCCGGGCGCTGCCGCGCGCTGCGATATCCGCGACCAGGCTGGTCAGTCCGGAGACGGTATTGAGGGACAGGCCGGCATCGCCGCCGGCGTCGCCACGCGCGGAGTCCGGCAGCACGGCACGGCCGAACCCCAGCTTCGCGGCTTCCTTCAGCCGCGCCGAGGTCTGCGCTACTGGCCGGACCGCGCCCGACAGCGAAATCTCGCCGAAATAGACCGCGTCGGTCGGCAATGGTGCGTTAGCCAGCGACGAGACCAGCGCGGCAGCGGCGGCGAGATCGGCCGCCGGCTCCTGAATGCGCAGGCCGCCGGCGACGTTGAAATAGACGTCATAGCCGGACAGTTTGACGCCGCAATGGGCCTCGAGCACCGCCAGCACCATCGACAGCCGGTTCGAATCCCAGCCGACGACGGCGCGGCGCGGGGTTCCCAGCGTGGTCGGCGCTACCAGCGCCTGCAATTCCACCAGTAGCGGCCGCGTGCCCTCGATGCCGGCGAACACCGCGGTGCCCGGACTGCCGAGGTCGCGCTCGGACAGAAACAGCTCGGATGGGTTGGAGACTTCGCGCAGGCCGAGCCCGGTCATCTCGAATACGCCGATTTCGTCGGTGGGGCCGAAGCGGTTCTTCACCGCGCGCAGGATGCGGAATTGCTGCGAGCCTTCGCCTTCGAACGACAGCACCGCGTCGACCATGTGCTCGACCACGCGGGGGCCGGCAATCTGGCCGTCCTTGGTGACGTGACCGACCAGGATGATCGCGGCACCGGATTTCTTGGCGAAACGGATCAGCGCCTGCGCCGAGGCGCGCACCTGCGTCACCGTGCCCGGCGCCGATTCCACCGTGTCGGTCCACATGGTCTGGATCGAATCGATCACGATCAGGCGGGGCACCGCGCCTTCGGACAACGTCGAGACGATGTCCTCGACCGAGGTTTCGGAGGCAAGCTGCACCGGCGCGTCGGCGAGGCCGAGGCGCTCGGCACGCAGCCGCACCTGCGCTACGGCTTCCTCCCCCGAGATGTAGACCGCGCGGTGGCCGGCGCGCGCCAGGAGGCTGGTGGCTTGAGTCAGCAACGTCGATTTGCCGATGCCGGGGTCGCCGCCGACCAGCAGCACCGAGCCGCGGACGAAACCGCCGCCGATGACGCGATCGAGTTCAGCCATGCCGGAGGGCAGGCGAGGGGCGTCGTGGCTCTTGCCGGTCAGCGTTTCCAGCGTGAACAGGCGGCCCCGGCGTTTGGAGCGAATGCTCACCGGCATTGTCGTGGCGCCGGTCAAGTCTTCCTCGACCAGCGTATTCCACTCGCCGCAGGACTCGCATTTGCCCTGCCAGCGATTGAACGCCGCGCCGCAATTCTGGCAGACAAAGGAAAGGGTGTTCTTGGCCATGGATCAGGTGAGTCGCGGATTTACGTTGAATACGAGGCGTTCCATAGCATGGGGTCCTAAACCGGAGGTGTGAACCGACCCCGATCACGCCGCAGTATGTGTTTCGGCGCGCGCCGCAAGTCCTAACGACTTGACTACCGCGTTCCTATTTTGTTCTATAACTCTTCTTTCCAACGAAGTCAAAGAGGCGGGGCATCTGGATCGGAATCATTGGTAAGGACTTTTCGCTATTTTGTAGGTCAACGTAACCAAGCTTGGCGAGGGCTCCGATGGCCGAAACACAGATTGAATGGACGGATGCTACTTGGAACCCCGTCGCTGGATGCACAATCGTCAGCGCCGGCTGCACCAATTGCTACGCCATGGAAATGGCGAGGCGGCTGCAAGCCATGGACGTCGCAAAGTACAAAGGTCTCACTCGTCGAAGCGGTAAGCGCACAATCTGGAATGGAGTTGTTCGCGAAGACAACAGTGCGCTTGACATTCCGTTGCGATGGAAAAAACCAAAGAAGATTTTCGTCAATTCGATGAGCGACCTTTTTCACGAGCGCGTCAGTGATGCCTTCATTCTGAAAGTGTGGAATGTGATGCGCGCAACGCCGCATCATCACTATCAAATCCTGACGAAACGCCCCGAACGAATGGGCGCCCTTGTCAGTAAAAAGATTCCTGACGTGCTTCCGAACGCATGGCTTGGTACCAGCATAGAAAGCGCGGAGGTGTCCGACAGGGTCAACCACCTTCGCACCGTTCCGGCAGCAATACGCTTCATCTCCTTCGAGCCGCTGATTGGTTCTGTCGGTGAAATTGATCTTACCGGCATTCATTGGGCGATCGTCGGTGGTGAGAGCGGCAGATCGGCTCGTCCTGTCCGCGAAGAGTGGATTGATGAGATCTTTGACCAGTGCTTGCTTCAGGACACTGCATTTTTCTTTAAGCAGTGGGGTACATGGGGGAAAGACAATAAGCGTCGTTCCAAAAAGGCCAATGGCCGTGTATATCGCGATCAGGTGTGGGACCAGATGCCGACCGCTGCACTAACCCTCTGAGCCTATTGCCTCGATTTATTGCGACATGGTCGTAGGGTCAGATGGTCGAAAAACGATATTCTTGGAAAACTGGCGCGACGCTTGAGGAGCACACAAAGCGCAAGCACAAGATCGTTCGCGAGTATTTTGCGAGGTATCTAGCGGTCCGCTGCCAACTTCCAATGCAATCCAAATTTCGCCTTGCGATCGTGGACGGCTTTGCAGGCGGCGGACGCTACAAGTGCGGAAGCCCCGGCTCCCCAATAATTTTCATCGAAGAACTACGTCTCGCGACAGAAGTGTTGAACATCAAACGACAGTCCGAGGGAATGGCTCCCTTGGATATCGAGTGTTTTCTCATTCTGAACGACTTCGAGCCGGAAGCCATAAACGTACTAAAGGGCCATATAGAGCCGCTGTTGGCAGAGATAACTCAGAACGTGCCCAAGCTACACCTTCAAGTGAAATATTTGAGCAAGGCGTTTGAAGAAGTCTATCCCAAAATCAAAGAGCTGCTTGAGCGCGGTGAATACAAGAGTGTGCTTTTCAATCTGGACCAATGCGGACATAGCAAGGTCGAGCTAGAAACGATTACGGACATCGTCGCATCATTCACATCGGCTGAAATATTCTACACGTTCGGAATCACGTCGCTTCTTACATTTCTACAAAAATCCGATCCGAAGCGATTGGCTCTGGCGCTTAATCCGCTAGGAGTGCGCACAGCTGACCTCGCGGATCTCGATGCGGTGATGAATAAGGATGCTTGGCTCGGCACGGCCGAACGGCTGGTATTCGAGTCCTTCAAACGATGCTCAAAATTCCACAGTCCATTCTCGATCAACAATCAAGAAGGCTGGCGCTATTGGCTCATCCATTTCGCCAGTTCTTACCGCGCACGCCAAGAATACAACGACATCTTACATCAGAATAAATCCGCGCAGGCCCATTTCGGTCGCTCAGGTTTAAACATGCTCTCGTACGATGAGCACGACGACAGCACTATGCTTTACCTTTTCGATGAACCGGGGCGCATTGAAGCTAAGAAGCAACTCTATGATGATATTCCGCGTCTGATTTCCGGTTACGGTGACGCCATTAATGTCGGCGATTTTTATGGAAGCATATACAATGCGACCCCCGCCCATACTGACGACGTGCATTTCGCTATCATTGAAAACCCCGACCTTGAGGTGATTACCGCCGATGGCGGCGGAGAGCGCCGCAAAGCAAATACGATCAGAGCGAGCGATACTCTGCGTATGAAGAAGCAGCTCAGCTTTCCGAAGTTTTTCGGGGCGCCAGCCAAGCCGAAAAAATAATCTTGCTCACGCGAATTTACGGCCCCTAAACACACCCTAAAGTCGCTAGGCGTTCCACAAAGCATTGTAGAACATAGATAGCCCTGCCGCGAGCATGATGCCATCCATCACCAGCCGAAACACGTTGGGATCGAGCCGCAGCACGAATCGCTTGGCGACGAAGGCGCCGATCATCAGCGAGGATCCCGCGATCAGCCCTTTCAGCGCAACGTCCGGGGTCAGCGCGCCGAAGTGCTGAAAGGTGACCGATTTGCTGAGATAGAGCCCGAGTGAACTCGCGGCTTCGGTAGCAAGGAATGCGCCCCTGGCGAGACCGTAAAACAGAAACAGCGGCACGCTCAGCGGCCCGGTCGAGACCACGATGCCAGTGAGATAGCCGATGAGGGCGCCGCCACTTGCGAGATGCCACAGCGACAGCTTGAGATCGTGCCGGGCGAGCCAGTGCCGCACCGGCACCATCGCGATCAGAAATACGCCGATCGCGATATCGACCGTACGGGACGGCAGCACCAGGAGCGTGCGCGCGCCCAGCGCCGCGGCGGGAATGCCGGTGATGGAATAGGCCGCGCAGGCGCGCCAGTCGACCTCGCGCCACCACGCCAGAATCCGCGACAGGTTGGCCATCACGGACGCCACCGCCATGATCGGCGCGGCTTCTTTGGGGCCGAATTCGTACACCAGCACCGGCACCAGCATGATGGAGGAGCCGGTGCCGACGATGCCGCTGATGGTGCCGGCGACAAGCCCGACCGCGAGAACGAAGACGAAGTTCAAGATCTGCGCCTCCGCGAATCGGGATGGCATCGGACGGTGCAGCAATAAGCCAATGGCGGCGAAGCTCAACGGGATTGCTGGCCGGTGGATCGTCGCGCTGCGCGGCGCAATCGCTGCCAACACCGCGCTGGCAGCAGGGTTCAGCTAGCTTGGCTCCAGCGCGTTGATTCCGGACTCGGGCCGGCAGGAGAGACCATGACCATCAAGGAAGCTGCCATTGCGGCGAGACGCAGTTCGAGGTGATCGACGGCAGAAATTCATGGTGAAGCGGGAGCAGGTTCGCTGGTGCTGGCGCCGCCCTTGTACTCGCGCGCATAGCGCCGGCCGAGGCTGGTGAGCACTTCATAGCCGGTGGTGCCGAAATGATGCGCAAGTTCGTCCACCGTGATGCCCTGGCCAATCAGCGTCACCATGTGGCCGCGCCGGACCGCGTTGTTCGGCAGGTCGGTGACGTCGACGGCAAGCAGGTCCATCGAAATGCGGCCGGCAACCAGGCAGCGCTTGCCGGCCACTACGACTTCGGCGCCGCGCGAGCCGTCATTGCTGCCGGCTGCGCGAAAATATCCGTCGGCATATCCGGCGGCGACGATCGCCAGCCGCGTCGGCCGCCGCGCGGTCCAGGTCGCGCCGTAGCCGACGCTGTCGCCGCGCTCGACGTTGCGGATCTGCACGATACGCGCCTTCAGGTCGACAACGCCCTGCATCGGATTGTCGGCTTCCGGTGTCGGATTGACGCCGTAGATCGCCGCCCCCGGCCGCACCAGGTCGAACTGGAACTGGGGCCCGAGGAAAATGCCGGAGGAATTGGCCAGCGATGCCGGCACACCTGCAAACAGGCTTGCGATCTCGCGGAATGTCGCAACCTGCCTGGCGTTGAGCGGATGATTGAGGGTTTCGGCGCACGCCAGATGGCTCATCACGAGCGTAATGCCGTGATCGCCGGCTACGATCCGCGGCACGATGCTTTGTGCATCCACCAGAGTGAGGCCCAGCCGGTTCAATCCGGTGTCGATGTGAATGGCCGCCCCGCCGGCCCAGCCAGTGCGCCTGCAAAACACGTCCCATTCGGCGAGTTCGTAGAGATCCCCGATCACCGGTCTGCAGTCGATCTGGGCGAACGCATCGCCGCAATTCTGGAAGCAGCCGTCGAGCACGTAGATGGCAGCGGATTTCGCCGCCGCGCGCGCGGCACGCGCCTCATCCAGGGTAGCGACGAAAAAGGTCTTGCAGCCTGCCGCCGCCAGCGCCCGCGTCACCGGATCGATCCCGCAGCCATAGGCGTCGGCCTTGACCACACCGGCGCATTCGGCCGGCACGCCGGTCTTCTCCAGCTTGCGCCAGTTCGCGACAATGGCGTCGAGATCGATGGTGAGGACGCCGGTGGAGCCTGCGAGCGCCGCCGCGCGGTTCGCCTCGGCAGACAGCGCGCTGCCGGCCGCGATCGACTTCGGATCGGAAGCGAGGTTCATGACCTTGAAGACTATCCCTGACGCGTCACGCCAATGCGGCGGATGCACAATAGGCGCAGCGCAGCGGAGGTTCAACCTTGCCTGCCGCCTCAGCGCGTGTAGGCGGGGAGATGGCTGTCCTGAGCGAGGTCGCTGAACCTCGTGAACTGGCCCTCGAATTGCAATTCGACGGTGCCGGTGGGGCCGTGGCGCTGCTTGGCGATGATGACTTCGGCCTTGCCAAGCACCAAATCCATTTCGAGCTGCCACTTTTCATGTTCCGGCGTGCCCGCGCGGGGTTCCTTATTTTGCAAGTAATATTCCTCGCGATACACGAACAGAACCACGTCGGCGTCCTGCTCGATCGAACCGGATTCGCGCAGGTCCGACAATTGCGGGTGCTTGTCGTCGCGGCTTTCGACCTGACGTGACAATTGCGAGAGTGCCACAACGGGGCAGTTCAACTCCTTCGCCAGTGCCTTCAGGCTGGTGGTGATCTCGGTGACTTCCTGCACCCGGTTGTCGGAGCGCTTGCCCGAGCCCTGCAGCAGCTGGATATAGTCAATCACGATGACATCGAGGCCTTTTTGCCGTTTCAGGCGTCGCGCCCGCGCGGTCAATTGCGAAATCGAGAGGCCGCCGGTTTCGTCGACATAGAGCGGCAGGTGTTCCAGCTCGATGGTGTGGTCGCGGATCTTCTCGAACTCGCTTTCGGTGATGCCGCCGCGGCGAATCGCACTCGACGCGATGCCGGTTTGTTCGGCGAGGATACGCGTGGCGAGCTGTTCGGCCGACATTTCGCAGGAGAAAAACCCGACGATGCCGCCATTGACGGTCTTGCGTGTGCCATCCGGTTGCAACTCGTCGCTGTGGGCGCGGGCGATGTTGTAGGCGATATTGGTGGCCAGCGCCGTCTTGCCCATGCCGGGACGGCCGGCGACGATGATCAGGTCGGAATGTTGCAAGCCGCCCATCTTGGAGTCGAGTGCGCGCAGGCCGGTGGCAATACCCGATAGCCTTCCGTCGCGACTATAGGCGTTGGCCGCCATGTCGAGCGCGACTTTCATTGCCTGCGCGAACCGCTGGAAGCCGCCGTCATAGCGGCCGGATTCGGCAAGCTCGTACAGCCGGCGCTCGGCGTCCTCGATCTGGGCGCGCGGCGCGAAGTCCACCGGTGCGTCGAAGGCGACATTGACCATGTCCTCGCCGATCCGGATCAGATCGCGGCGCAACGCCAGTTCATAGATCGTTCGCCCGTAATCATGGGCATTGATGATGGTGGTCGCCTCGGCGGCTAAACGGGCGAGGTATTGGCCGACCGTCATGCCGCCGATGTCGGTGTCGGCGGCAACGAACGTCTTCAGGGTTACGGGGGTGGCGACCTTGCCGGCGCGGATGAGGCTGCCTGCGGTCTCATAGATGGTCTGGTGGATGGGCTCGAAGAAGTGTTTCGGCTCCAGGAAGTCCGACACCCGATAGAAGGCGTCGTTGTTGACCAGAATGGCGCCGAGGACACTCTGTTCCGCCTCGATATTGTGCGGCGCTGTCCGATAGGCCGGAGCGGCCGCGTCGGGAGCGAGTTTGAGAACGTTCGAATCAAATGCGGCCATGGTTTGAAGTGTTCTTCGAATTTCGTCGGATGCGGGGGGCGCATAAGGCGCCACTCCAGCCCGGAGTGGAAGCTGGATCGTTCCATTATGCACGATTCGAATCAATTTCAGTGGATGAAACCTGGTCATGGCGCATTGCGCTTGACGCAATTTCGAATCGCGGAACCGAACCCGGAAGTTTCAACGATTTGAGAAATTCCGACGGCGGCTGAACCTTACGGCGCAACACCCATACTCATGATGATGGCGGCACGCTGCGTCGGCGGGAAAGCCCAAGATCGTCGCATAAACAAGATCTTCGGATAAACGTGGGATCACACCAGAACGAGATAGATCAACGCGATCAGGCCCGCTGCGACGCTGGTGGCGATCAGCACATAGTCGACACTGTCGCTGGTCGACAGTTTCGATGACGGCTTTGGCGAGGTCTTGGTCATTGCGGCGATTTAGAACGGCCGGATTGGATTCTCTGTGAAGCAAATCACATTTGTTGAAATATTTTTCTCAGCAATCGCAGAACGAAATTGACCGTACCGGGTTGATCCAAGCAAGCCGAGGAATACGCTATGTTCCGGCACCAGCAGAGGTCACAGCTACCGCAGCCAGGGCGTTCCGGCAGGAGCGATATGGCGTGGCTGTCGATGCTGGTCGACCGGTTCGAGCAAACATCCCGGACGGATGTTCGCGCGATTCCCTGCGACGAGCCGGTTTTGGCGGCGTTGAAGGCCCAGTTGGCGCGACCGGCATCACCGCGAGGCGGTCGCGGATCGGGCTCCGGGCTCCTCGTCTAACCTTGCCGCCGTTATCGCCTTCCGGACGTCGCAGTCCGCTCATTCACCCGCGAGTTGAAGTGTTGGGCGCAGGCCACGTTCGGCGTCGCGCAGCTGGGTTTCCTCGCGCGTGATGTAGTCACGCGTCATCGGTACGATCCCCTGGCGTTTGGTGAGCTGGATCTGGAACACCATGACGTTCTGCTTGCGGAACGACATTTCAGACGAAGCCAGGTAAAATTCCCACATCCGCGCAAAGCGCTCGTCGTAGAGCCGCACCGCTTCTTCCCGCCGCGCCAGAAAGCGCTCGCGCCAGGCTTTCAGCGTCTCCGCGTAGTGCAGCCGAAGGATTTCGATGTCGCAGATCAGAAGCCCGGCGCGCTCGATCGCCGGCAGCACTTCGGAGAGCGCGGGGATATAACCGCCGGGGAAGATGTACTTTGCGATCCACGGATTGGTGATGCCGGGGCCTTCGGACCGGCAGATCGAGTGCAACAGCATCACGCCGTCGCTGCTCAGAAGCTCGGCGCCGCGCCTGAAGAAGGTGTCGTAATGATCGACGCCGACGTGCTCGAACATGCCCACCGATACCACCCGATCAAACGGGCCGGGAATGTCGCGATAATCCTCGAGCAGGAACCGGGCCGACGACGCCAGGTTCTTCTCGCCGGCGCGCGCGTTCGACACCTGCAATTGTTCTTTGGACAGCGTGACGCCGGTGACGTTGGCGCCGGTCATTTCCGCCAGATACAGCCCAAGACCTCCCCAGCCCGAGCCGATGTCGAGAACGCGGTGGCCGCGCTGGATCAGAAGTTTTGCTGCGAGATGGCGCTTCTTGGCGAGTTGGGCATCGTCCAGCGTCGCATCGGGCCGCTCAAAATAGGCGCAGCTATATTGCTTGTCCGCATCGAGGAACAGCGAGTAAAGCCGCCCATCAAGGTCGTAATGACGCTCGACATTGTTCTTCGAGCGTCCCCGCGGATTGAACTGCTGGGCACGGCGGACCAGATAGCGCAGCCACCATTGCAGTTTTGCCCAGCGAGGCAGAATTTCGGGCTGGTCGAGCACAATGGCAAGCACGTCGGCAAGCGAGCCACGCTCGACCACGAACGCGCCGTCCATGTAGACCTCGCCAAGCGCAAGCTCGGGATCCAGAAGAACCCTGCGCTCGGCCGCGGCGGTCAGGAATCGGACCGCTACCGGCTCGCCCGTACCGTCACCGCAAGTAAAGGTCGCCCCGGTCGCGGTCGTGAACGTCATCGCGCCACGCCGAATGAACTGCCCCATAAAAAATCGCAACAAACGGTCCATGGCGTCCCCCACGGTGACCGATCACGCGCACGCTAGAATTCCATCGTCCCGCCCTGCACGAGATCGAGATTGTCTCCCTGCTTCCGGCAAACATTATAGTAATGATGGCGGATCGCTGGCGCCAGTGCGCTGGCCGCAAGGCGGATATCTCGAATTGTTCCGTTCACGCAGTTGCGTGATATGTGCGCTTCCATTCGCGGGATAATCGGCTAAAAGGTGACCGCCGCGACTGGTGTGGTGGTTCGGAGATTATTTGGCAGGCGAACTTCGGACACCGGAGACCGGGCACTCGCGCGCTTTACGCATCAGGAGAACAAGAATGTTGAGCCGAGCGCTCATTATAGCGACGGTGATGCTTCTGATCGGCTGTTTTGCGGCGATCCCGGTGCGGGCGGAAAATCTCGAAGCCGGCAAGAGCCCTTCCCAGCTCTTCGCGGGCACCTGTTCGGCCTGCCACAAGGGCATGCGGGGCCTTCTCAAGACAGTGCCTCCCGGGTCTCTGCCGGGCTTTTTGCGCCAGCATTACACCACCAGCAGCGAGATGGCGGGGATGCTCAGTGCTTACCTGCTGTCCAACGGGACGAGCGATCCGCGCGGCGGCGGTCTGACCAGGCAGGGCAGGGACGCGAGGTCCGAGCCGCCTACCGTGGCGCCGGAACAGGCCGAACCCCGACTCAGCCGCAGGCAGCGCCTCGCAGTGCCGCGGGACGCCGCGAAACCCGACGCAGAGGGACTGACGGCCCAAGGAGAACCCAAAGGCGAGCCTGCCGCACGTCCTGGCCGCAACAGGCGGCTTGCCCGGCCCGGCCCGGACGCTCCCGAGGCCGCCAAGCCGGCCGTGGAGGGTCAGCCGCCCGGGAGCCTGCCAGGATTGAACCTGCCAAGGATGAACCTCCAAAGGCCGAGGCCACGAAGGCCGAAACCCCGAAGGACGCCCTTCCCAAGGAGGAGGGTGCCAAAACCGGCGCCGCGAAGCCTGCGGATGAGGGCAAGGCCGAGGCAGCCAAAAAAGCCGAGGGTGCAAAGCCGGAAGGGGCCAAGAGTGAGGTCAGCGGGGGCGGGACGCCCTTGAGAGCCGATCCGGTGCCTGCGGTCACCCCAGCGCCGAAGCCGTCAGCGAGCGAAACCGGGCCATCCCAGACGGCAACTCCAGAATCGTCGCCGCCGGGAGCTTCAATAGCGTCGGCTCCGCCAGCATCCGGCTACGCCTCGGAATCATCGGCTGCAACGGCACCCGCCGCCAAGCCAGCACCTCCGCCTGTCGAGGCGTCGGCGCCGCCTCCGCTGCCGGCGACTCCCGCTGGGCCGCCCGCGCCGCCGATCTCGCAATAGATTTGCGGCAGCATCGATGGCGCTGCCACCAGCATTCAACTGCAAAAGCCCGGCCTGATCAGGCCGGGCTTTGTCATTTGATGATTGCAGGGGATCCGGACGGTTCGCCTGCCTTACTTCTCCTCGGACGCTTCGTCCTGCGCGTCGTCGCCATGCTGCGCCTCGGGATCGAAGAACTCGCCGGCCGCGGCAAGCGCCTCGGCGGCGGCGTCCTGATCTTCCTGGCGGGTGCTGATGTTCTCGCCGCGATTGATGCGTTCCGCCTCATCGGCGCTGCGCGCGACGGTCACGGTCACGCTGACTTCGACCTCCGGATGGACGGCGATCGCGATCTTGTGCTGGCCGATGGTCTTGATCGGCGCATCGAGCAGCACCTGGCTGCGGCTGAAGGTGACACCGTCGCTCTCGAATGACGCGATGATGTCGCGAACCGAGACCGATCCGAACAATTGTCCGGTTTCGGAGGCCTGACGCAGCACGACGACATTGCGGCCCTCGATCTTCTCGGCGACTTTGGTGGCTTCGCCCTTGGCCTGCAGGTTGCGGGCCTCGAGGTCGGCCTTCATGCCTTCAAATTTCGAGCGGTTGTCGGTGGTGGCGCGAAGTGCCTTGCCGCGCGGCAGCAGGAAATTGCGGGCAAATCCGTCCTTGACGCGGACGACTTCGCCCATCTGGCCGAGCTTGGCGACACGTTCCAGCAAAATGACTTCCATGTTCGATCTCCTGTTAGGTGTTGAATTGGTCTGGTTGAGGCGAAGGGATAATTGTCAGGACACCGGAGCTGGCGGTGGCCTGCCCCGCAGATAGCGTTGGCGGAATCCGAAGAAGGCGTCGGCAAGACCAAGCGCCATCATCGCCAGGACCGGCCAGCCGAACACCAGCACGACTGCGTAAGTGCAACTGAGCACCAGAGCGCGATTTTTGATCCCCAGCGTCAGGGTGTGGAGCGCGGCAAAGCCGATCAGTGCGTACGCCATCAATAATGTGGCACTGACAATCTGGGCGATGATCGCGAGCAATCCGCCCGTGAAACAAAACGCGATGGCCAGCGACAACGCGGCCAGCGTCATCGGCGGTAACGCGGCGGTTTTCAGGTCGGGCCACGGACGGTGCAACCGGCTCGAGGTTGCGGTGATTTTCGCGGCCAGCCAGAGATTGAGCGTCAAGGTCATGATCGCAACGATCGCGGCCGCAGCCGGCGCGATCGTCACCAGCGCGTCGATCACCTGTTCGATGTCGCCGTCGACAGCGGTGGAATCTCGCGGACCCACGATGCGCAGCAGGCCCCGCCGCAGCGCGCCACTGATGGTTGCGCCATCGGTGCCAAGGGTGAGCAGAGCGGCGACGGTGGTCAGGACAGCAAAGCCGGCGGTCCAGACCAGGATGCGACCGACGGGATACCATTCCATCGCCGGCGTGAGTGGGGCCGCCCCGTTTCCGGAGGAGACTCCGGCCACGGGTCGTCCGAGCAATGCGAGATGTCCGAGCCACCAGGCCGGAACCGCGACGGTGAGAACAAAGGCCATCAAATAGGGGATGCCGAAGATCGCGCCGAGCCCGGTGCCCGCGGCGATCCCGCCGATCGCCGCACCCGCCGGTCCCCAGCCAAGCGCTGCGACCATCAGCGGCAGCGGCGCCAGATAGAACAGCAGCAGCGAGATCAGCGCGCCCGAAATGATCGAGGCGAACATCAGCGCCGACGCGCAGCCGGCCGCCAGAGCGATGAGGAGGCTCGTCATCATCAGCTGTCCCGCTCCTTTCGAGCGGTTAGAGGCGTGAACCCCAACCATCGGCGACCGGACGACCCGGAAGCCTTATGAAATCAACCGGCGGCACGCGCCGCCGGAAACAGAGGCTTGTTGAGCATGAACCCAGGACAAGCGACGCGGCTTGGCCGGGGACAGCCCGCCCTCGGATCAAAGTCCGAGGGCATGCTTTTCCGGATCATGCCTATCCGCGTTAGCGGATGACATAGGGAAGCAGACCGAGGAAACGCGAGCGCTTGATGGCGCGCGCGAGTTCGCGCTGCTTCTTGGCGGAGACCGCGGTGATGCGGCTCGGCACGATTTTGCCGCGCTCGGAGACGTAACGCATCAACAGCTTGGAATCCTTGTAGTCGATCTTCGGCGCATTTGGACCCGTGAACGGACAGGTCTTGCGGCGGCGGAAAAACGGACGGCGTGCACCTGCTTCAGCCATGATGCTTAATCCTCAATTGCTGCTGCGGGGACGTCGGCGCGACGTGGGCCGCGATCGCCGCGGAAGCCACCGCCCTCGCGATCACCGCCACGGAAACCACCGCCTTCGCGGTCACCGCGGAAACCACCATCGCGGTCGCCACGGAAGCCGCCGCCACGGTCGTCGCGATCGCGGTCGCGGTCGACCTTGCGCAACATCGCCGAGGGGCCTTCCTCGTGCTCTTCGACGCGCACGGTCAGATAACGGATGACGTCTTCGCTGATACGCTCCTGGCGTTCGATCTCGGCGACCGCCGCGGATGGACCGTCGATGTTCAAGAGCACGAAATGCGCCTTGCGATTCTTGTTCATGCGATAGGTGAGGGAGCGTACGCCCCAATTTTCCATCTTCACGACTTTACCGCCGAGTTGTTCGACGATGCCGGTCATCTGGGTGGTCAGCTCTTCGACCTGCTGGGCGCTCGCATCCTGACGCGCGAGAAAAACATGCTCGTAAAGAGGCATGGGTGTCCTTTCCAAGGTTGGCGCGGTTCCTGGCGGCAAGCCCTTCGAACCCTTCGGAAAGGACTCGATATGCTCAGAAGGCGGAAGCACGGGACGACGGGCCGACTGGCCCTGCCACATCAAAATCGCCAGAAAGGTGAAATTGCTGAGACCGTCCGTTCAGCTCCCGGCCGGGATCCACGGATGGCGCGGTTTATACGGATTTTGAGCGGAATGGCAAGGGAAAGCCGGTCCCGTTTAGGCTTTTCCCTGGATCGGCCGCCATTCTGGCGTCGGCATCGGCTGCCGGGGCGAGCTCTACGAGCTCTGCCGTCAGGGGAGCTACATGATAGTGGTTGACCGGCCTCGTCGTTAGGCTTTCCGAGAAGGGGCACTCCCGGCATGACCTTTTGATTGAAGAGATATTTATTGATCTTAATAGTTGTGTATTCTGGCGCCTTGATGCTTGCTGTTGCCAAATTTGCGGGCAGCGGGAACGTGCTCGATCCGTGAACCTCGCGCTTGCAGCACAGCGCTTGACAGCACAGCCCTTGGCGGTGTCTTACGACCCCACTTTGGGGACGATCGGATATGACAGCGGCATTCACGTTTCCCGGCCAGGGATCGCAGGCGGTCGGCATGGGCAAGGCGCTGGCCGACACATTTCCCGCCGCCCGCGCGGTTTTCGACGAGGTCGATTCGGCACTCGGCGAGAAGCTGAGCGCTATCATCTGGGATGGTCCGGCCGAGAGCCTGCAGCTGACCGAGAATGCCCAGCCGGCGCTGATGGCCGTATCGCTCGCGGCCCTGCGGGTGTTGGAGACCGAGGCGGAGATTTCGCTGGGGCGCGACGCCGCCTTCGTAGCCGGTCACTCGCTCGGGGAATATTCCGCGCTCGCCGCCGCCGGCAGCCTCAGCGTCAGCGATGCCGCGCGGCTGCTGCGCACCCGCGGCCTTGCCATGCAGAAGGCAGTTCCGGTCGGCGTTGGCGCCATGGCGGCATTGCTCGGCCTGGACTTTGAGGTTGCCGTGACGGTCGCCGACGCTGCCGCTCAGGGACAGGTCTGCGCGGCGGCCAACGACAATGGCGGCGGCCAGGTTGTGGTCTCCGGCGACAGGGCAGCCGTCGAGCGCGCCATCGAGATCGCCAAGAGCAAGGGTGCCAAGCGCGCCATGCTGCTGCCGGTCTCGGCGCCGTTCCATTGCCGCCTGATGCAACCCGCGGCCGATGTCATGGCCGGCGCGCTGGCCGGTGTGACCATCAAGCCACCGGTGGTGCCGCTGGTGTCCAACGTGCTGGCTGCGGCGCTCACCAATCCGGACGAAATCCGCCGCCGCCTGGTCGAGCAGGTAACCGGCACCGTGCGCTGGCGCGAGTCGGTGGCTTACATGGCTGGTCACGGCGTCACACGGTTTTTCGAGATCGGAGCCGGCAAGGTGCTGAGCGGACTAGTCAAACGCATCGCGGACGGCGCCGTCGGCATCGCGGTCGGCGGACCGAATGACATCGCGATCGTGAAGGATGCGCTCGCTGCCGCGCGCACGGCGTGAGCGGGCCAAGGAGATACCCATGTTCGATCTGACTGGCAGGACGGCGCTCGTCACCGGCGCGACCGGTGGCATCGGCGGTGCGATCGCCCAGGCGCTGCACGCGCAGGGCGCGACGGTGGCGCTGTCGGGGACGCGACGCGAGGTGCTGGAGACCCTTGCAGGCAAGCTCGGCGAGCGGACGCACGTGCTGCCCTGCAATCTCTCCGACACCGCGGATGTCGAGGCGCTGGTGCCGTCAGCCGAGAAGGCCATGGGTCAGCTCGACATTCTCGTCTGCAATGCCGGCATCACCCGGGATAATCTGTTCGTGCAATTGCGCGACGAGGACTGGGACGACGTCATCAAGGTCAATCTGACTGCGACCTTTCGTCTGACCCGCGCCGCGACAAAACTGATGATGCGCAAGCGCTTTGGCCGCATCATCGCGATCACCTCGGTGGTCGGCGTGACCGGTAATCCCGGTCAGGGCAACTATGCCGCATCGAAGGCCGGACTGATCGGCATGATCAAGACGCTGGGCGCGGAATACGCCAAGCGCAACGTCACCGCCAATTGCATCGCTCCAGGATTCATAGCGACGCCGATGACGGATGCGCTTAATGACAAGCAGCGCGAGGCGATTTTGACGAAAGTACCCGCGGCGCGGCTTGGCACGCCCGAAGATATCGCGGCGGCGGCGGTCTATCTCAGTTCGAATGAAGCCGCCTACGTCACCGGCCAGACGATTCATGTCAATGGCGGCATGGCCATGGTCTGATCGGTGGCGGCATGGCGGCGATCCAAGGCCTTTCGGGAACCGCTTCGGTGCGATATGCGCCGGCTTTCCACTCGGTGGGCCGAGGCTTGTGGTCAAGGCTTGTAGTCAAGGCTTGTAGTCAAGGCTTGGGAAGTATGATAACCGAACCACGAACGGCTGGGGACAAAGAACGCCATTGCAGGATTTTGAAACCCTGTATATTGGCGGGGCAGAAGCTGGCGTCGTTCGCCGGACCTTCGTCCGCACGATGGGGTAAAATCAAGATTTTACGCGACTGCGGCAGGAGCTTAACGAGTTAGCGCACCACGATGGCTCGGATCGTCTTGCGGTCGGGTCCAATGTAACAAGCACGAGGTTGAACGATGAGCGAGATAGGCGAGCGGGTTAAGAAGATTGTGGTGGAACACCTTGGTGTCGAACCGGAGAAGGTGGTCGATAACGCAAGCTTCATTGACGACCTCGGCGCCGACAGTCTTGATACGGTCGAGCTCGTGATGGCTTTTGAAGAGGAGTTCGGTTGCGAAATCCCCGACGATGCCGCGGAAACGATTTTGACCGTTGGCGACGCCACGAAATTCCTCGAAAAGAACGCGAAGAGCTGACGCGCCCGCATGGTGCCAATGAAGCCGGGCGGGCCGTGGTCGAGCGGTCCACCGGCTTCTTGTTATGGGCCGCGACCACCGCGCTGGAGTGCTTGATATGAGGCGGGTTGTCGTCACAGGCCTTGGCATGGTGTCGCCGCTCGGCTGTGGCGTCGAGCCGACCTGGAAACGCATTCTCAATGGCGAGAGCGGTGCCAAGCAGATCGACACGTTCGACGTGTCCGATCTGACCAGCCGTATTGCCTGCGTCGTTCCGCGCGGCGACGGCAGAGACGGCACGTTCAATCCCGACCAGTGGATGGAGCCGAAGGATCAGCGCAAGGTCGATGATTTCATCATCTATGCGATGTGTGCGGCGCGCCAGGCGCTCGATGACGCCAGCTGGCATCCGAGCACCGAAGAAGACTGCTGTGCCACCGGCACCATGATCGGCTCCGGCATCGGCGGCCTGTCCGGCATCGCCGATACGGCATTGCTGCTTAACGAGCGCGGACCGCGCAAGATATCGCCATTCTTTATTCCGGGGCGCCTGATCAACCTCGCTTCCGGCTACGTCTCGATCGAACATGGCTTGAAGGGTCCCAATCATGCCGTCGTCACGGCATGTTCGACCGGCGCGCACGCAATCGGCGATGCCAGTCGGCTGATCGCGCTTGGCGACGCCGATGTCATGGTTGCAGGAGGCACCGAATCGCCGATCAGCCGTCTGGCGATGGCGGGGTTTTGCGCCTCGCGGGCGCTATCGACCGGCTTCAACGATACGCCGGAAAAAGCGTCACGGCCGTACGACAGGGATCGTGACGGATTTGTGATGGGCGAAGGCGCCGGCATCGTGGTGCTCGAGGAGTACGAGCACGCCAAAGCCCGCGGCGCGAAGATCCATGCCGAAGTGATCGGCTATGGCATGTCCGGCGACGCCTTTCACATCACCTCGCCGTCGCCGGATGGCGACGGCGCTTTCCGCAGCATGAGTGCTGCGATGAAGCGCGCCGGAATCGCCGCTTCCGATCTTGATTATATCAACGCGCACGGCACCTCGACGCAGATTGGCGACGAGATCGAGCTCGGCGCCGTTGAGCGATTGCTCGGCAATGCGGCCTCGAAGGTTTCGATGTCGTCAACCAAATCCTCGATCGGACACCTGCTCGGCGCCGCCGGAGCAGTCGAGGCGATTTTCTGCATCCTCGCGATTCGCGACAATATCGCGCCGCCGACCATCAATCTCGACAATCCGTCGGTAGACACGGCGATTGATCTGGTCCCGCGTAAGCCGCGTTCGCGCGAGATTAATGTCGCGCTGTCGAATTCGTTCGGTTTCGGGGGCACAAATGCATCCGTGATCGTCCAGCGTGTCACGAATTAGCGCCAGTGGTGATGCAGAAATTCGCTGGCTGGGCCGTTACAAACTGAAGCGAATTCCGGATTCGGTGCACTAATTGGAGCGACTCCAGCGTTATTCACCGTTTTGCCGCATTCGGTGATACATCTTGCCCTTGGGCGCATGCTATTGGCATGGGCAGGATTGCCCGGCCACGATTGAACCGACAGGATTCAGGTTGCATCGATGAGTGAGAGGCCGCCCATTTCGCCAAGGAGCCCGCGCGCCGCGCTGGAGCCCGAACAGGTTCCGCCGCCGCCGAAGCGTTCCGATCGGGCCCGCAGTCCGCTGGTGATCGCCGGCAACGCGATCATCACCATTATCCTGATCGCTATGATCGGCACCGGCGCCATCTACGTCTACGGCAAACAGAAGATCGAGGCGCCGGGACCGTTGCAGGAAGACAAAGTCGTCAACATTCCGGCGCGCGCCGGCATGACCGATATCGCCGACATCCTGCAGCGCGAGGGCGTGATCGACAACAACCGCTGGGCATTTATCGGAAGCGTGTTTGCGCTGAAGGCCCGCGCCGACCTGAAGCCCGGCGAATATTCATTCCAGAAGAACGCAAGCCTGCGCGATGTCATCGGCACCATCGTCGAGGGCAAGGTCGTACAGCATTCGGTCACCATTCCCGAAGGTCTGACCTCTGAGCAGATCGTGGCGCGGCTGACGGAAAACGATATTTTTGCGGGGCCGATTCGCGAGGTGCCGCGCGAGGGTACGTTGCTGCCCGAAACCTATAAATTCCCGCGCGGCACCACCCGCGAGCAGGTGATCCAGCGCATGCAGCAATCGCAGAAGCGGGTGCTTGCGGAAATCTGGGAACGCCGCAGTGCGGATATTCCGGTCAAGACGCCCGAACAACTGGTCACGCTCGCCTCGATCGTGGAAAAGGAGACCGGCAAGGCGGACGAACGCAGCCGCGTCGCCGCGGTGTTCGTCAACCGGTTGCGACAGAAAATGAAGCTGCAGTCCGATCCGACCATCATTTATGGGCTGGTCGGCGGCAAGGGCACGCTGGGGCGGCCGATCAAGCGCAGCGAAATCCAGCAGCCGTCGCCTTACAACACTTACATCGTCGACGGCTTGCCGCCCGGGCCGATCGCCAATCCCGGCCGCGCCTCGCTTGAAGCCACGGCCAATCCGGCGCGCACCCGCGACCTGTTCTTCGTCGCCGACGGTAGCGGCGGACACGCTTTCAGCGACAGCTACGACCAGCACCAGAAAAACGTCGCCAAGCTGCGCACGATGGAAAAGACCATCCAGAACGATACGGTCGAGCCGGCCGACGATGCCCAACCGGCGGCCGCCGCGGCCCCGGCCGATGCCAATGCCGCCACCGGTGCAACGCCGGCGAAGCCTGCGCCGCAAAAGCGTCCGCGCACCGCTGCACCAGCCGGCCGCCAGGGTGCCGCGCAGTCGGCGACATCACCACCGGTGGTCCAGCAATAGTCCGTCCGGGCTCTTGATGCTTGATCCGAATTCCCCTCGGGCTGAAAAGCCTCTAACCTGAACCCGGTTCGTTTTTCTGCGAATCTCGTTCGAACCCTGCGGAGATTGTCACGCGATGGCGCTGTCGAGCATGACCGGCTTTGCGCGAAGCCACGGCACCAGCGGACCCTATGCGTTCGAATGGGAATTGAAATCGGTCAACGCCAAGGGCTTTGACCTGCGGATGCGGCTGCCGCCGGGATGGGACGAACTCGAACCATTGACGCGCAAGCGCGCCGCCGAAATGCTGTCCCGCGGCACCATCTATGCGAATTTAAGCGTCAAGCGGGCCAACGCGCTCTCGACTGTCAGGGTCAACGAAGACGTCCTGGCGTCAATCGTGAAGATCGCGGGCGAGCTTGCCGGCCGGATCGACGCCGTGGCGCCGAGCATCGACGGACTCCTGGCGATCAAGGGTGTCATTGAAGTGGTCGAGCCTGACAGCAGCGAGGCCGAGGATAAGGCCGCCAAGGCCGCTGCCGCCGCGACCTTCGAACAGGCGCTGAATAACCTCGTCGAGATGCGCAAGCGCGAGGGCGTGGCGCTGGGCCAGATTCTCTCGCAGCGGATGGATGAGATCGAAGGTCTCATGAAACGGGCCGAGGCGGCGCCCGGACGCAAGCCTGAGGCGATCAGGGCGCGGTTGGCCGAGCAGATCGCCGCGTTGCTTGATGCCTCGGATCGATTCGACCCCGACCGGCTCAGCCAGGAAGCCGTCATGATCGCGGCCAAGGCCGATATTCGCGAAGAGCTCGATCGGATCGCCTCGCATATTTCGCAGGCCCGCGAAATGATCGGCAAGGGCGGCGCGGTTGGACGGCGGCTGGATTTCCTGGCGCAGGAATTCAACCGCGAGGTCAATACCTGCTGCTCGAAGTCGAACGATCTCGAACTGACCAACACCGGTCTTGAGATGAAGAACGTGGTCGAGCAATTCCGCGAACAGGTCCAGAACCTGGAGTGATCGATGACGACGCCGGGCAGTCACGGATTTGACGGAGTCGAGCGGCGCGGACTGATGTTCGTGCTGTCGTCGCCGTCAGGAGCCGGCAAGACCACGATGTCGCGCATGCTGATGCAGCGAATGCCGAACATGCGGATGTCGGTATCGGTGACGACGCGTCCGATCAGGCCGGGCGAGGTCGAGGGCCGCGACTACCGCTTCGTCGACAAGTCGCGCTTTGAAGAGATGGCGGCGGGCGGCGAATTGCTGGAGTGGGCCACCGTATTCGACAATCGTTATGGCACGCCACGCCTCCCGGTGGAGAATGCGCTGGCGGCCGGGCACGACGTCCTGTTCGATATCGATTGGCAGGGCACCCAGCAGCTGCGCGAGCGCGCGCGGGCCGATGTCGTCAGCGTGTTCCTGCTGCCGCCCTCGGTCGAGGCACTCGAAGCCCGGCTGCACAGCCGCGCGCAGGATTCCGACGAAGTCATTCGCGGCCGCATGAGCCGCGCCGGCCACGAGATGAGCCACTGGGCCGAGTACGACTATGTCGTCGTCAACAGCAATCTCGACACGGCTTATCAGAAGATCGAGCTGATCCTGCAGGCGGAGCGGCTGCGTCGCGAGCGCCAGATGTGGCTGTCGGGATTTGTGCGGAAGCTGCAGAAGGAGCTCGAGCAATAGCTCAAACGGCGGTGCGTCCTCGACCTTGCGAAAGCAATTGTTCGATTTGGTCGCGCCGTCGATTAGCCTCTTGGGTTTCGCGCGCGATCCGAATCCAATTCATTGAAGCTTCATCGTGGGACTGGACCGGCGAGGATATGTCGTCGCCGGGCGGCGCGCTCCAGATATCGCGGTCCCGGTCACGATCGTCGTTGCTCTCGATTGCTATGCCGCGGCCGAAATTGGCAATCGCAGCGGTTGCTAATCCGGCCAGCGCCAACGCTCCCGCGAGCGCGCTCACCAGCATCCAAACCGAGTCGGCAGCGGGGGCCTCGACCGGCTTCGCAGCCGTGGCCTGCAGTTGCTGTCTTAATTCAGCAACCACATTTGATGGCGCCGCTTCGGCCGGATTGTTGGCGTTGGGATGATCCGACCAGCGCTCGGCGAGCGTGCGTGGTTGCGCGTTCGACATCTGTGTGTCGCCTGGGGCAATGTCGTCATTTGCGATATTCTCGACTGCCGCTGGTGGCGATCCGTCGGAATTGTTCGGCTGGGCAGTTTCCGAAACAGGGACAATTTCTGCACGGGCATCCGCGACGGATCGCTGTAAAGCGGAGCTGGCGGGCGGAGCCGCCGGCTTCGCGGGCGAGGACTCAAGCTGCGCAACTCCCTGATCTTCGGCTCGGACGTACCAGCAGTGGCGTTTGCTTGGATGATCGATACGATAGTACCAATGCCCGCCTTGCGAAGGCTGGCCCTTGGGAGCAGCTAGACAATCTTTGGCCTCGGCCGCAGTGTCCGGGATCGCGGTGAGCGTCAAACCGGCAAGAATACCGCCGAAGATCACGGGCAACAATTTCCTGGCACGGTTTGGCATTTCCATCTCCACTCTACTGATGCTCAAACAACATGGCGTCGTAGCCAATGTCAGCTTTGGCGAAGATTTGGGTCGCAATGAGCCGTAATTTCGGAGAGCGTAGGGCTTAATTCGGACGCCCTGGTTGCCGGCGTGCGTGGGGATCTTGCCCGCGCGGATCAGTTCGGGCCGTCTCGCGAAGGCGCGTCCGAGGCCTCAGTTGGTCAGAACGATCCTTCCGACGACTTTCCCGGCGCGCAGTTCGTCGATCCATTTCTGAACCTCGCTCATCGGTTCTTCCTTCATCGGCGTCGGCTTGATCCTGCCGGCGCGCGCCAGCGCCATCAGTTCCTGCGCCTCGGCCAGCGTGCCGGTCATGAAGCCTTCGATGGTCATGCGCTTGTAGATCCATTGCACCATCGGCAGGCTGAAATTGCCGCCCATCAGGCCGGAGACCACGATCTTGCCGCCGCGCCCGACCGTGGAAACCGCGAAACCCATCGACTTGTCGTTGCCGGCAAAATCGACGATGGCGTCGAAGCCACCCTCGGTCTCCTTGACGATGCGTTTGGCAATATCGGGTTCGGACGGATCATAGGCCACCGACGCGCCGTTTTTCAGGGCGGTCTCGCGCGCAGCCGGACTCAGATCCGCAACCGAGATTTTCTGCTTGAACATGGCCTGGGCCAACGCCAGGCCCATCATGCCGACGCCGCCGAGGCCGATCAGCAAAAGGTTGCGCTGGCGCGGCCGGTCGACGAGACGCTTCAGCGCGCCGTAAGCCGTGACGCCGGAGCACATCAGGGTCGCGGCCATGTTGATCGGGAGCGGATCGTAGTCGAGCAGATATTTCGCGTCCGGCACCAGGACGTGGCTGGCAAAACCGCCATCGATGGACACGCCGAGAAAGCGCGACCTGGCGCACAGATTTTCGTCGCCATTCAAGCAATCGCGGCATTGGCCGCAGCCGATCCACGGAAATACCGCCTTGCTGGCGCCGATCATATCCCGTGCGACCTCGGGGCCGACCTCTTCGACAACGCCGGCGATTTCGTGGCCGAGCGTGAACGGCAGCGTCATGCCGCGCGTGGTATCGAGTTTCTTGCCGCCGCCGATATCGGCGTAACCGTCCTGGATGTGCAGGTCCGAATGGCACAACCCGCAACGCTCGATCCGCACCAGGACCTCGCGGCCTTGCGGCTTGGGGGTCTCGACAATGGTTTCGCACAGCGGGGCATCGAAATTCACCAGGGATTGGCGGCGCATCAGTGCCATGACCTAAATCTCCCCAAAGCACGTTTTCATTTTGTGTTGCGTATATCCGCCAATTCGCGGGCCATGGCAACAAAGCCGCTGACCGGAATGGTTTCGGCGCGCCGCGTCGGCTCGACGCCGGCGGCGGTCGCCAGCCGGGCCGGATCGACCGAGAGGGATTTCAGGCTTTGCCGCAGCATCTTGCGCCGCTGGCCAAAGGCGGCTGCGGCGACCCGCTCGAGCATCTTGCGGTCGCATGTTTCAGGGGCGGCACGCGGCACCAGCCGCACCACCGAGGAGGTGACCTTGGGCTGCGGCACGAACGCCGCGGGCGAGATGTCGAACAGGATTTTTGTTTCCGCGCGCCAGTTCGCCAGAACGGCGAGCCGGCCATAAGCTTCCTCGTCCTGGCGCGCGACGATGCGCTCGGCCACCTCGCGCTGGAACATCAGCACCATCATGTCGTACCAGGGCGGCCATGGTTCGACGCCGAGCCAGTCGACCAGCAAGGCGGTGGCAATGTTGTACGGCAGGTTGGCGACGATTTTCGCGCGCTCGCTGCCGAGCAGTGGCCGCGGATCAAAATGCGTCGCGTCGGCGCCGACGATCTCCAGCCGTCCCGGGTAGCGTTTGGAGATTTCCTCCAGCGCCCCGAGCGCGCGCTCGTCGCGCTCGATCGCGATGACGCGTCCTGCGCCGAGCGAAAGCAGGGCCCGGGTCAATCCGCCGGGTCCGGGACCGATCTCGATGACGGTCGCGCCTTCCAGCGGGCCGGCGGCCCGTGCGATCCGCGTCAGCAGATTGAGGTCGAGCAGAAAATTCTGTCCCAGCGATTTACGGGCCGACAGATCGTGCCGCTTGATCACATCGCGCAGCGGCGGCAGATCGTCGATCGCGTTCATGCCGAAGGCGCCGCCGCTGCCATCCGGGCAGCCAGGCGCAGCGCCGCGATCAGGCTCGATGGGTTGGCGCGCCCGCTGCCGGCAATGTCGAATGCGGTGCCGTGATCCGGCGAGGTGCGGATGAACGGCAAGCCCAGCGTGACGTTGACCGCGTCGTCGAATGCCAGCGTCTTGATCGGTATCAGCGCCTGATCGTGATACATGCAGAGCGCACAGTCGTAGGTTTTGCGCGCGGCATCGTGAAACATGGTGTCGGCGGGCAGCGGCCCCCTGACATCGATGCCCTCATTGCGCAGGGTTTCGATCGCAGGCGCGATGATGGTCTGCTCCTCGATGCCGAGCGCGCCGTCCTCGCCGGCATGGGGGTTGAGGCCCGATATCGCCAGCCGCGGCCGCGGCAGACCGAAACGCGCCTTCAAATCCGCCACCACGATGCGAGCCGTCGTGACGATCAGTTCACTCGATAGGCCTGCGATGGCGTCGCGCAGCGACAGGTGGATCGTCACCGGTACTGCGGCCAGGGTAGGGGACCACAGCATCATGACCGGCTGCGGTCGCTTGCCGCCCCGTGCTGCGAGTTCGGCGAGAAACTCGGTATGGCCGGGGTGTTCGAATCCGGCGCGATAGAGAACGCTCTTCGCGATCGGATTGGTAACCACCGCGCCGGCTCGCCCAGCGAACATATCGCCGACCGCCTGACGAATGGATGCGATGGCCGCCGGAGCGCTGTTGCCGTCCGGATGGCCAGGGCGCGCGGTCGCGACCTGGTCGGTCGCGACCACCGGCAGTGCGTCGGCGAAGACATCGCACGCCTGTTCGGCGCGCACGTCGGCCAGGGTTATCTCGAGACCGAGCGCTTTCGCGCGATCGCCGATGAAGCCGCGATCGGCGAGCAAATAGAATGGCGGAAGTCCGAACTCAGTCCGCCGCAGCCACGCTGCGATCGCGATGTCTGGCCCGATGCCAGCCGGTTCGCCAAGTGTCAGCGCGAGAGGTTTTGCCAAGGTTGTCCTAACGGTATTCGATCATCGCAGCTTTGCGGACTTCCTGCAGGTAGGATTTCGATTTCGCCTCAAACTTTTGAGCGAACATCTTGTCGCGAATTTCCCGCTTTTTCGGGGTGTCGACCGTTGTCGGCTTGCGCGCGCAGAGCGCGACCATTTCCACGCCCTGGCGCGTCGCCTCCGGCGGTGTCAAATGGCCGATCGGAGTTTTATCGAGGAGGTCGCGAAGCGCCGCTGGTATGTCGGCCGAAGTCTTGACCACGATGTCGCGTATGGTGGCATTTTGCATGGCCTTGAAAATGTTGTTCGCTTCGGCGCAGGTTTGCACGCGCTCGCGCAGCGACTCGGCCTCCTTGTGCCGGGCCTCCATGATGGCGGGCGCCGCCCCCCGCGGAACGATCAGGACAATCGGACGCATCTGATATTCGAAGCTTTCGGTGTCCGGCTTGTCGTCACCGCTGACCGCGGACTGAACTTCCTTCTCGCCGACCTGCAGACTTTCCTTGAAGCGGCCGCGCACCAGGGCGTTCCAGACCATGTCGGCCCTCAAGCGGCTTTTCATCGTACCCGGCCGAATTCCCTTGGTGGCAAGGATCTGGGTGAGCTGGTCCGCGGTTACGCGCATCCGCGTACCCATATTTGCGTAGGCGGCATCGATTTCGGAATCGGGAGGATCGACGCTGTATTTCTTGGCTTCCTTGATCTTGACCTTTTCGTTGATCAGGTCGTCGATCACTTCCTGTCGGCTAGGCGCCTTGTGAGTGGATAGCTCGGTCAGCTTGGTGCGCTGCTCGATATCGAAATTGGTGATGGGCTCGCCGTTGACCATGACGGCGACGGATTGGGCGCGCAACTGCGATCCGCAGCACAGCAGAATCAGCGCCGCGGTCGCGACCAGGCGCGAAATGCGCCGGAAGAACATATCGGTGAACGTCGCAGTGAACATTGCCGTCATCGTCAGATCTGCCGTATCAGTCGAATGGATGAAATTGGATCCGCCGAAGCCAAACCTGTTGAAACCACCACAATAGAGCGCAATCCCATCGAATTGAATCGAGATTGCGCTCCATTTTTGTTTTGTCGCGTTTTCTTCACGCGAAAGAGCGCGTGACCTCGTTGCCAAACCGCCCGCACCCTGGCGGATTGTGCGGGCATCATGGATTTCATGTCCTTTCGGATCCGAAATAGGCTCAACTGCGGCAATGCCGGCGAAATTCGGATTCGGAACAGTCGGTCCTACTGAAGGGTCCCTCCGGCCCCGGTGGTTGAGGTATTGCCAAGGGTCCGCAGGCCAAGCTGCAACATGAACGCGTGGCTGAGCACCGGTGGCGTTGATCCCGCCGAGTAGCTGTAGGAGGTGACATAGTTGACCGCCATGACGAAGCAGTCGTCGACATATCCGGCGCCCACGACATACTGGTTGATCTTGTTGGCTTGAAGATCCCAGCGCGCCGCGCCCGTCACCACCCAATTCGCCGCCAGCTTGATCGAACCGCTGCCGAGCAACCCTTGGCGACGGGTCAGATATCCCAGATCCGGTTGGGCGGCGTAGTCGCCATACATCAAGCTGACGGACCAGCGGTCGAAACTCGCACGGCCTTCAGCCTCGAAGCGCTTCGCGCTCATGGTCGCCTGATCAAAGCGCGCGCGGGTCGTGAAGGTGTAGGTCCTGTTGGGCGAATACGAAACCCGGCCAACATAGTCCGATCGCGCCGTCGCGAGGCCGGAATCAACCGCGGTGTTCGTCGCATCGGCGACGGCGAACGAATTCATGCCGAACAGCTGGTAGGATTGTCCGAACAGGGCGTTGACAGTGCCGCCGCGGTCGAACTGCGTCGTTGCCTGGACGCCGACATTGGCGCGGCTGCCGCCTTCAACGCGATCGTAACCTGAGAATTTGTCGACGCTGAACAGGTTGCTGGCGTCGAACACCATGCTTTGCGCGTCTTCGTTTGGCAGCTTGCCCGCGTAGGTTTCGTTGGGACGAATGATAACCTGTGCGATCGGTTCGAGCGTCGTGGTGCCCCAGGGCTGAACGTTGATGAAGGGATAGCGATACTCAAGGCCGACGGTCGGCATCACCCGCAGGGCCTGGGTTTCGCCCGTCGGTAGGAAGTTCGAGACGCCGGGCTGGTTCGAGATCGAGGCGTCGATCAGATCCGCGCGAACGGACGCGAACGGCGTCCAGATCTCGCCGGCGGAATCGGTGAACGATCGCCGCCACTGTGCCTCACCGGTCAGCCGCGTGTAGGTGCCCGGCACGCCGCGCAGCAGGCAGTTCTGCGGAGTTCTGGCGTTGATGTCCGCTGAAGTCGGTGTGCACAGGCTCAGGCCATCGGCGCCCAGTTTCGTGTTGATCGCATCGAACCCCGCGGATTCGCGGGTCAGGCTGGTGAAGTTGGTCTTGTAGCTGAACTCGCCGCCCAGGATCGATTGGTTCAGGACGTTGAAATAATCGACCACAGGATGAATGACCGGAACCAGGTTCTGGTTGCCTGAGAAACTCAGATAATAGATCGTCCGCGCATCGAAGTAGCTGCGGTTGCCGACGCCGGTCAGATAGAGCTGGGAGATCGCCTCGGTCGGAAGACTGAGAAACGAGCCCAGCGGATCCCGGTATTGCGACAGCCGATAGTCCGACATGAAGTAATAGTCGGACAATAGAACGCCGTCCCAGCCCCAGACCCATTTGTCGTTCAGGGCGAACTGGCCCTTGGTTTCGACGCCGCCGCGGAATTGGCGGTCTCCGGGCTGTCCGGCAAAGGCCTTGGGATCCTGCTGATCGATACCGTAGGCGCGGATTTGATAGGCGCCGTCCATCAGGCGCTGACGGAATTCACCCTGCATCAGCAAGCCCTGCCGCGTGGTGTAGCGCGGCGAGATCGTCGCATCGTAGTCGGGAGCGATCGCCCAATAAAACGGCACTTCGATGCCGTATCCAAATGGCGTATACGTCGACACGTAAGGCATCAAAAACCCGGTCTTGCGCTTCACGGTCGGATCGGGTGTCGAGAAATACGGCAGATATGCCATCGGGACGCCGAAGAATTCCAGCCGGGCGTCCTCGAAGTAGAGCATCTTCTCGGTTTGATCGTGAATGATGCGGGCACCCTTCACCTGCCACAGCGGCGGCTTTTTCGGATCGTCCTTGCAGGGCGCGCAGGCGGTGTAGACGCCGTTTTCGAACACCGTGAAATTGCCGCTGCTGCGATCCGCCCGCGATGCGGCCATTCGTGTCGCATCAGCGGTGTCGACGCGCAGCGAATCGACGAAGCCGTCGCGATAGTCGTCGCTGAGATCGAGAAGGTTGGCGTAGGTGATCTTGCCGTCCGCGTCGGTCATGCGGACATTGCCTTCGGCATGAAGGCGCTTGGTCTTTTGATCGTAAATGACCTTGTCGGCCTCGACGGTGGTCCCGTTGTAGAACATCTGCACGTTGCCGACCGCCGACACCCGCGAGTTATTATAGTCGTAGTCCACCTCGACCGCCTGGACCAGCATCTGCCCCGTGTTCGCGGCAGGGGGCGGTTTCGGTCGCGTATGCGGCGGGTTGTAGGTGAAACTCTGCGCGACGACAGGCGTTATGGTCGCGATGCCGAACCCGGCTGCCACGACCAGGCCCAGACCGACCGCCAGGAATGACGTTAAGAGCGACACCAGGATCGCGGGCGCGCCGAAGCGAAGGCGGCGCATGACTATGCGCCGCCCGAACGCGGGCGACCCTAACTGGCGGGCGGCGACAACGGCCACTACCCGTCCTCCTGGTACAACAAGGCCAAAAAACCGGTGAGGCCGCCCACGCAGACGGGCAACCACGCCGCAGCGAGGGGATGCATCAACTCAGCCTTGCTCAAATCCTCGGTTACTTTCGACAGGACATAGAGCAGAAAGCCCGATCCCACGCCACTCAAAACCATCTTCTGCACACCGCCGAAGCGGAAGAACCGCAAGCTCACGGCCGCCGCCAGCATCACCATTGCAGCCAGCAAAAACGGCTGTGCGATGAGCTTGTGGTACTGCAGGCGATAGCCTGCGGTGGCAAATCCCGAGCTTTCGGAAGACCTGATATAGCCCGGGAGTTGCCAAAATGACACAGTTTCCGGCGTGGAAAAACTGTTGCGCACCTGAGCCGCGGTCAGGGACGTGGCCAGCAACATGGTTTCCTGATCGACCGGCGGAGCGTCGAGGGTGAATCGGCGCACTGATTTGAACACCCAGCGTCCGTCCTCGAGCGTTGCTTCGCGGGCTTCGATTCGCTCCTTGAACTGCAACTCGGGATCGAATCTGAATACCGTTAGGCCGGTCAGGCGGACGCCTTGTTGCTCGCTCCGTGCGGCGTTGATGATCGCCTGACCTTCGCTGTTGGACTGATTGATCCAGAAGCCGGATGCATCCTGCAGGCCGCCGCCCGGAACGTCGCCGAACAGTTCGGCTTCCATCTGCTTGGAGCGCTCCCGCAACGTCGCCGACATCGGGTTGTAGGCAACCGTCGCCAGAATTCCGAGCACGAGCGCGCTGACCAGTGCCGGCGAGATGAACTGCCACGCCGAGACGCCTGCGGCGCGCGCGACCACCAGCTCAAGCCTCCGCGATAGCGCCAGGTAGCAGGTCATGGCCCCGATCAGCACGCAAAACGGCATCATCTTTTCGAGCAGTTGCGGAACGCGGAACAGCGAGGTCTCCGCGACCACGATTGCTGATGCCGAGACCAGTCCTGAGGTCCGCCGCACCATTTCGATATAATCGACAAGAACAAGAAGCAGAAAAATGCTGGCAAAAACGCCGATTGCGGACATCAGGAAACGTCCGGCAAAGTATCGTCCAAGCGTGTTCGTCACCATGCTCATGACGTTGCCGGCCGCCCGATCAGCCGCAGCAGGCGCGCATTGGATCTGTTGATGGCTTCGATCAGCGCAGCAGGCGGCTCGATTACGATACCGCCCATGATGATCCATAGGCTCGCGCCGATCGCGATCGCAAGCATCAGATACTGGAAGGAGGTGAGTGCCGCGAACGCGAACGGATAGATCGGCGCCATCAAGCGGTCATGAAGTTCGGCGCGGAACGCGCCGGCCATTTGCTCAAAGACCGGGTCATCCGGCGGTGGCGAGATCAGCTCCCAAAGATAGCGTTCGCGGATGCCGTAAGTGACGTCCCGGCCTTGATTGGAGAACTTCGACATGTCGAACGCATAGCGGCGGAACGCCACCAGCGCTGGATCGGGCTTGCCGAGTTCGAATCGCTCAAGGTTCCCGTCCTCGAGAATCAGGAACGATCCGCTGTTGTTCTTCAATACCGTGCCGTGATCGGCGACGATGCTGACACGCTCCTTGGGATCGCGGCGATCGTCGATGAATATGCCGACCAACAGCCCCCCGGGCTGCCGTTCCCTGACCCGCACGGTCAGATTCTGGTCCAATTGAGCGAAACGTCCGGGCTGCAGAATGTTGGCGAGAACGTCCGCGGTGATTTCGGCGTCCCACCGCTTGAGTCGGCGCATGCCATCGGGAGCGAGATAGGAACCGATGAAGGCAACCAGGATCGCGACGACGACGGTGGCGTACAGGAACGGACGGAACAGCCGGATCGGCGATAAGCCGGCCGCGTTCATCACGATGATCTCCGAATCGGTCGCCAGCTTGTTGAGCGTGTGCGAGACCGCGATCATCAGTGCGATCGGGGCAATGATGAGCACCAGCACCGGTATCGCGAGACTGGTCACGCCGAGAAATGTCAGGATGGTCTGCCCCTGACTCGTCATCAAGTCGATGCCGCGGAGCGCCTGGGTAATCCAGATAACGCCCGTCAGGCTAACCAGTACCAGCGCAAACGACGCCAGCGTCGTGCGAAAAATATACTTATCGATCGACCCCATCGGTTCGCACGATCCCCATCCTCCGAGCAGGAAAAATTGCCGCGCCCAGATCCCGGAACAGGGATCCCCCCTTGGCCGCGCCGCTGTCTTCCAGTCAGTTCACTCTCTCATTACCATCCCATTGATCCGTCAACAAAATGGCTGCGGCATGGCACTTTGTCGATATGGTTAATAAACCGTGATGTGTGGCCCCGAGGCCACTTAAAGGCCACGTACACGCTTGGCATTGGTGAGGCTGGCGGGCAATAGTGGGCGCGACCATGCTGGTGGTCCGGAAGTTGAGCTTCTGGACGCCGATGCCAGCCCGATTCGGTTCCCGAGCCGGCGACAGCCCTGATTTTGGAGGATTTACCTATGCCCGACGCCGTCAAGGTCGGCTTCGTTCCGTTTTCCACCGCTTCGCGAGGCACTCTAGTGCTGTTCTGCGACGACGCGTTGAAGTTCGGCTCCGCTGCCAGCAAGGCGCTGGGCGCGGCGGCCGGCATCGTCAAGCGCGCCGCGGCGACCAATCGCTTCAAGGGCAAGAGCGGGTCAGCGCTCGATATTCTGGCGCCGGAAGGGCTCAAAGTCGCTCGTCTGATCGTGGTCGGTGTCGGCAAGCTGTCGGACATCAAGGCCAATGATTTCCTCAAGCTTGGCGGCGTTGTCGCCGGCAAGCTTGGCGCCGACAACGACATTGTGACGGTGATCGCCGAACTGCCGAGCGGAGCCATGAAGCCGGATCAGTCGGCCGCGATCGCATCGGGCATCCGGTTGCGCGCCTATAAATTCGACCGCTACAAGACCAAGAAAAAGGACGGCGAGGACGCGGCGCTCAGCGCCGATGTATCGATCGCGGTCAGCGACGTCACTGCGGCGAAGAAGGCATTTGCGCCAGACAATCACATCGTCGATGGCGTCATCCTCGCGCGTGAACTGGTGAACGAGCCTCCGAACGTGCTGTTTCCGGTTGAATTCGCGCGCCGCGCCAGCCGGTTGCGCAAGCTCGGCGTCGGCGTCGAAATTCTCGACGTCAAGGCGATGACCCGGCTGAAGATGGGGGCGCTGCTCGGCGTGTCCCAGGGGTCGACGCAGCCCGGCCGCACCGTGATCATGCGCTGGAATGGTGGCAAGCGCGGCGAGCAGCCGGTGGCGTTTGTCGGCAAGGGCGTTTGTTTCGATACCGGCGGCATTTCGATCAAGCCAGCGGCTAGCATGGAGGACATGAAGGGCGACATGGGCGGCGCCGCCTGCGTGGTTGGACTGATGCATACATTGGCCGCGCGCAAGGCCAAGGTCAATGCGATCGGCGCCATCGGCCTGGTCGAGAACATGCCCGACGGCAACTCGCAACGGCCCGGCGATATCGTCACTTCGATGTCCGGCCAGACCATCGAGATCATCAATACCGACGCCGAAGGCCGCCTGGTGCTGGCCGACGTGCTTTGGTACGTGAAGGAAAAATTCAAGCCGAAATTCATGGTCGATCTCGCGACCTTGACCGGCGCGATCATGGTCGCGCTCGGCACCGAATATGCCGGCCTGTTTTCCAACAACGACCAGTTGGCGGAGCGGCTGACCAAGGTCGGCTTGGAGACCGGTGAGCGGGTCTGGCGCATGCCGCTCGGTCCAGAATACGACAAGCAGATCGATTCGCAGTTCGCCGACATGAAGAACACCGGCAGCCGCAACGGCGGTTCGATCACGGCCGCGCAGTTCCTGCAGCGCTTTGTCGACGGCACGCCCTGGGCGCATCTCGATATTGCGGGGACGGCGATGGCTGCGCCCAACACCGACATCAATCACAGTTGGGGGTCGGGCTATGGCGTTCGCCTGCTGGAGCGGCTGGTTGCGGAGTATTACGAAGCCAAGCGATGACGGAAGTCCTGTTCTATCATCTGCAAGACATGTCCGTCGAAAGCGTTTTGCCGCCGTTGCTCGAGAAATCGCTGGAGCGCGGCTGGCGGGCTGTCGTGCAGTCCACGACGGAAGAGCGCGCCGACGCGCTCGATGCACATTTGTGGACCTATCGCGACGATTCGTTCCTGCCGCACGCCACCTGGCGCGCGGCCGATGCGCGTGATCAGCCGATTGTCCTGGCGGTGGAGGAGGGTAATCCGAACCAGGCCAGTGTCAGGTTTCTGATCGATAGCGCCGCATTGCCCGCGGATTCGGAACGCTACGAGCGCGTGGTTCTGGTTTTCAACGGCGATGACCCGGATGCGGTCGCCGCGGCGCGCGCGGCCTGGAAGGACAGCAAGTCCCGCGGGTTCGAGGTGACCTATTGGCAAGCGGACGAGCGCGGCCGGTGGCAGCGCCGGGAATAGCGATATCCGGCAATTAATGATAATCTGAGATTTTGGCGAGTAAGTTTGCCGATAGCCATGGTCGTGCCGCAAATGGGTGGTGGGACAAGCGCTTAGGGGCCGGGGTGGGAACCAACTTCATCGTGCGACAAGTCCATTCTCATCGAAGCGTGCTGCTGTTGCTGCTGCTGGCGGCACCGATGGTCGCCGGCTGCGCCAATACCTCGGATATTTTTTCCTCGGATCTGCTGTCCAAGGACGCGGATTGGTTTTCACGCTCCGGCAGGACGTTCATCAAAAACGTTTCGATCCAAGCGCCGCCGCTGTCGCCGGACAAGCCGGTGCGACGTTGCACGCGGCGCCGGCGCGCCCGACAGCGTCAATCTGTCGACCAATCCGCGCGGCGATCGCGTTGCCGTGCTCACCTATTCGCGGGGGTCGCGGGCCGGGATCTATACCTTCACCTCCGGACGCTTGACGACGGTCGAGCGTGGACCAGAGCCGGTGGCGCAGCCGAACGCTGCCAGGTCCAGGACCAAGAAGAAGCCCGCAGCGACCTAAATCGCCTCGCGCTGCAACCGATCAGATAGAATCGTAAAATCGTAAAACCGATGACTGTCCAGGTTGAACGTTTCAGCCGGTCGCTTCATCGTACTGCGAGCTTGCCGCCAGCCATTGTTCTTCGGCCCGCTGCAAGGCGTTCGCAGCACCTGCGCGCGCCTTGCTGAGTTGGGCGGCCTGCTTGGGATCGCGCTTGAACAAATCCGGCAGCGCCAGGGCGGTGTCGATCTTGGCAATGATACCGTTGATCCGCGCGATCTCTGCTTCGGCATCCGAGATCTGCTGTTTCAGCGGCACCCGCTTTTCCGCCTTGGCGCGTTGTGGCTTGTCGCGGCCGTTGCCGCGTTCATTGCCGCCGCGATCGCGGGAATTGGCGCGCATGCCGCGCGCCGACAGTACCGCGCGCCGATAGTCGTCGAGGTCGCCGTCATAGGTCGTAACGGTGTGATCGGCCACCACCCACAACTGATCGGCGCAGGCCTCGATCAAATAGCGATCATGGGACACCATGATGACCGCGCCGGGAAATTCATTGATCGCTTCGGCCAATGCCGCGCGGCTGTCGATATCCAGATGGTTGGTCGGCTCGTCGAGGATGATCATGTTGGGGCCGAAGAACGTTGCCAACCCCAGCAGCAGCCGTGCCTTCTCGCCGCCCGACAGGCTTTTCACCGTGGTGTCGCCGGCCTTGCCCGAGAAGCCGATGGCGCCGGTGCGTGCGCGTACCTTGGTTTCCGGCGCATCGGGCATCAGCTTGCGGACGTGATCATAGGGCGAGCCGTCTTCGCTGAGCTCATCGAGCTGATGCTGCGCGAAATAGGCGATGGAAAGCTTCTCGGCGCGGGTGATCGAGCCTGAAAAGGGCGCCAGCCGGTTGGCAAGCAATTTGACCAGCGTCGATTTGCCGTTGCCGTTGGAGCCGAGCAGCGCGATGCGATCCTCGGTATCGATGCGAAGCGTCACCCGGTTCAGTACCGGATGCGCCCGGTCGTAGCCGACCGAAACGTCGTCGACCGCGATGATCGGCGGCGACAGCATCTTTTCCGGGGCAGGGAAGCGGATTTCCTTGACGTCCTGGGTCACCAAGGCGGAGATCGGCTTCATGCGTTCCAGCATCTTCACCCGCGACTGCGCCTGGCGCGCCTTCGATGCCTTGGCCTTGAAGCGATCAACGAAAGACTGCAGCCGCTTGCGCTCGGCGTCCTGCCGCCTGGCGTTCTTGGCGTCGAGCATTTCGCGGGTCGCGCGCTGCTCTTCGTAAGACGAGTAGGTGCCGCGATACAGCACCAGCTTGCCGCGATCGAGATGCAGGATCTGGTCGACCGAGGTATCGAGCAGGTCGCGGTCATGGCTGATGACGATCACGGTGCGCGGATAGTTCGCAAGATGGTCTTCCAGCCACAGCGTGCCTTCGAGATCGAGATAGTTGGTCGGCTCGTCCAGCAGCAGAAGGTCGGGTGCGGAAAACAGGGTCGCGGCAAGCGCCACGCGCATCCGCCAGCCGCCGGAAAATTCCGAACAGGGCCGGGCCTGATCGGCGGTGGAGAATCCCAGTCCGCTCAGAATGGCGGCGGCGCGCGCCGGGGCCGAATGGGCGTCGATGTCTACGAGTCTGGTCTGGATTTCGGCGATCCGGTGGGGATCGTGCGCGGTGTCGGCTTCCCGTAGCAGGGCGTCGCGCTCAAGGTCCGCCTTGAGAACAATTTCGATCAGGCTCTCGGGCCCGTTCGGCGCCTCCTGCGCAAGGCTGCCGACGCGCCAGCGCGGAGGGATGGTGATGGTTCCGGTTTCGGTCGGCAGTTCGCCGCGGATGGCATGGAACAGCGTCGATTTGCCCGCGCCGTTGCGTCCGATCAGGCCAACCCGCGCGCCGGGCACGATTTGGGCGGAGCCCTGATCAATCAGAAGGCGTCCGGCGATCCGGACGGAGATGTCGGTGATTGAAAGCATGCGGGCTTTTCACCGGAGCGGCCGCCAAACGCAACCCCGTTTTTTGAGCGGAAAGGGCACGAGAAGCGTGCAGCCGACGGCAAAAGCCGCAGTTGTTGATGGCCTAGGGACGGCTCTGGTTGTCCTGCAACCGCAATTCGTCCAGCAGCTGCTGGAGATGGGGAGGCAAACCGGACGGTCCGGACGGTTCGGCAACGAGATTCTGCCGCAGCCGCTCTCCGATAGCCTTGCAGATCGTTGTGCTGGTCGCACGGTCGATTTCGTATCTATCGCTATCTCGGTCGGGCATTACAGGTTCCGTTTGGCGTTCATCTCAATTCGATGACATCAGGTCAAGTCCGGCTGCATCGAATTGTTTCCGCTTTTATCGACCACACGCCTTTTTAGTAAAAATTAAATGAATGCCGCGACAGGTTCCACCTGCCGCGAATCAAGACAAAAACCCCGGTCGCGCGCGACCGGGGTTCGAACTCGAGAAGAGCGGTTCAGACAATGGCCGCGCTTTGGATCAGTAGCAGCGGTTCACCAGGCGCCAGCGAGGCCCCCACGGGGTCGGAACCAGCCGGCGCACGTAGCAGCCGCCGTAGCCGCCGTAATACGCGGGGCCGCCGACCAAGAAGCGGGGACCGCCCCAGCCCCAGCCGTGGTGCCAGCCACCGCCATGCCAGCCCCCGCTATGCCAGCCGCCGCCGTGCCAGGCAGAAGCGGATGTCGGCGCCAATGCAGCCGCACCCAGCGAAGCCGCGGCCACAAGGGTAAGCGCAAGTTTGCGTAACATCGTCGTCTCCTCAAGTTCAGCGCGCATGGCGCCATCAATGTGCCGCCCGTCCTCGGTCGGACCAAAAGCGGCCCAGGTTCAATGGTCGAACCTAACCTTGCGAAGCTGAACGGGACCGAGATGCTCGCTTCAGACAAGGTTCATCATCATAAAATCGCGTTAACGTCGAGCGCTGCGGCATTTGGCCTGGTCGCTTGCCGTTCAGTGACGGCGCCGATATAAGCGCCGCAATCTCCCACCCCAGCTTTTCAAGGACGAAATCATGGCGATTGAGCGCACCTTTTCGATTATCAAGCCCGACGCGACTGAGCGAAACCTGACGGGCGCGATCAATGCCCTCATCGAGAAGGCCGGTCTGCGGATCGTTGCACAAAAGCGTATTCGCATGACCCGCGAACAGGCTGAAACTTTCTATTCCGTCCACAAGGAACGTCCGTTTTTCGGCGAACTGGTGGATTTCATGATCTCGGCACCGGTGGTCGTCCAGGTCCTGGAGGGCGAAAATGCCGTGCTCAAGCATCGCGAGGTAATGGGAGCCACCGATCCCTCCAAAGCGGCCGATGGTACGATTCGCAAGCTGCACGCGAAATCGATCGGCGAAAACTCG
>WNFI01130272.1_pt1 | contig 46080 bp, 57 predicted proteins | sample 5400471 | NCBI WGS metagenome assembly WNFI01 (sample SAMN13153348, study PRJNA577476) | soil metagenome | isolation source: 100 cm saprolite on Douglas fir-dominated hillslope | place: USA:California | collected 2013-09-17
TGACGGATGGCGTGGCCGATGACCGCCGCGTGCTCCGCGAGAAGACCGTCCAGTCGCTCGTGGCCCTGTCGCGCATCGACGAGACGTGGGCGTGGGACGACCTCGGGGGCACGATCGTGTTTGAACCCACCGTCCCCAAACTCCTGCTGCCTTCCCTGCAATCGCTGGACGCGTACTCCTCCATTTGCTACCTGTCCGCGACCATCACGCCGGCCACGCTCGCGCTCCTCGGGGTCAAGGCGCGGGACGTGACGTACCACGAGATGCGATCCCGCTTCCCGATCGACCGCCGCCCAATCTACTTGTTGCCGGGTGCGCGGGTCGACTTCCGCACGATGCAGCGGCCCGACGCCTTGGCCTCGTGGGCCCACGCGATCGCCGACTTCTGCGACCTCCGCACCGATCGCTCAGGCATCATCCACACAGTGAGCTACGATCGGGCCGAACAGATCGAAGCCCTCGTGGACTTCGGCGCGCGGCTCGTCCTGATCCATCACCGTGGGACGCCGGCCGCCGCGATCGTCGCACGCTTCAAGGCCGCCCCGCGCGGGACGATTCTCGTGTCGCCCTCCGTCATGACGGGATTCGATTTCCCGTACACCGAATGCGAATTCATCATCATCGCCAAGATGCCGTTCCCCGACACCCGCTCGAAGATCGTCGCGGCCCGAATCCGCGCGACCGACGGCTACCGCGATCACCTCACGATGCAGTATTTCCAGCAAGGGTGCGGCCGCGGCATGCGCGCCGACGACGACCAGTGCGAAGTGGCGGTGGTCGACGAGCACGCGTCGTGGTTCCTGCGCGAGCACGCGGACCTCGCCGCCACATGGTTCATGGATGCGGTACGCCGCACCGGGCGCCGCGTCCTGCCACCCCGCCGTCTCTGACCTGCGTCCCTACATCTTGGGGTTGACGAGCTTCGACAGTTGGGCCTATCCTCATCCGTCCAGTTGACAGTCGACTGTCGACAGCCGGTTCCTTTTTCACACGGAGTCACGCATGGCGAAAGACCGAGAGCGTAGCGGCGGTGGCGGTGGCGGGGTGTCGTTTCGATCCAAAGACGCGGTGGATGTCGGCTTGTTTTCGAGCGGGCACGCGACGATCAAAGAGGCGGTGTTCACGCCCTTCACCTACAAGGGGCAAAACAAACCGGTGAATCTCCTGCTCGTGACCTACACGCGCAAGGGGGAACAGCCATACGAACAGCCGTACGGCATCGGCAAGGGGTGGAAGATTGGCAAGCAGGGCGAGTTAATCCCGACGGCCGGCCAGACGGGACTCCCCAAGACCTGCAACGCGATGAAGTACCTGATCGCGCCGCTCGAGCGCGCGCTGAAAAAGGCATCGCTCGATCCGGACGAGTACCTGGGCGAGACGTTTCCCGGATCGCTCGAAGGGCTGGATGTCGTGGTCGCGCGTGTGGATCAGGAGAAACGCACGTTCAAGGGGCGGAAGGATGACGATGGCGATCCGAAAACCATCCTGACGATCGAAGCGATCGGCGAGAGCGGCGACGAGGAAGAGGAAGAGGAAGAAGCCGACGACGAGAAGCCGAAGGGCAAGGTCAAGGTCAAGGCCAAGGCCAAGGCCAAGGACGACGACGACGACGAGGACGAAGAAGAAGAGGACGCGGACGCGGATGGCGACGAGGACGAGGAGAGGCCAAAAGCCAAAGCCAAGGTGACGGCGAAGGGCAAGGCGAAGGGTGCTAACGACGATCGTATGGAGGAGGACGAGGATGACGATCTCCTCGAACTGGGCATCGAGGCCCTGATCGATGCGCTCGAACAGAATGACGGCACCCTCAAGCGGTCGGCCCTGGCCGACGCCCTCGACGTGGCCCTCAAGGGCAATCCGAAACGCAAGGCGATCCTCGCGTTCATGGACGACGATGACGTGCTGAACAACGAAAAGGGCTGGACGTATAACGAGAAGAAGAAGCTGCTGACGCTCGACAAATAGCCGATCGCCGATCGGCGGCTGCGATTGCGGGCCGTACGTGCCCGGACCACGCGGGATGTTTGGGCCCCACGTGGTCATCTCTAGCAGGTGCCTGACCGAGTGACGTACGCACGTGCGGCGAGACAGGAGTCGGTCAGAGGGGCTGGCGTGGTGGGGCGACTACCTCAGAAAGGATCAGACACAATGCGACCGAAGGGACGGGAGCGGGGGCGCACGGGATTCGCGAGCATGAACCCCGCGCGTCGCGGAAAGTGGCGAAGGCGACGGCGGCCGATATTCAAGATCCAGTCACCGAAACGAAGGAGGCATGATGGAGCACGAGCACGACAAGCAGGCGGAACCCGAAGGCGACGCGCGGAAACGGGAACACTACAAGGCGCTAGGCGGTGACGTTCCGACTATCGGCGGCGGGGCCAACATGGCCGGCAGCGGGCCGTCGCGGATCTCCGCCCGCCACGTGATCGAACAGCGGATCTACCAACTGCAGGCCGAAGCGCACGACCTGCAAACGCTCCTGCGGGCCCTCCCGCAAGAGATGCCGGCGGCCGCGGAGTCGGCATTGTGGACGATCGTCACGCGGGGCGGGAGTCGCTAGATGGACGACCGGCGTGCGCGGGGCATTCGCGTCCTCGAACTCGATCGCGACGGCGGGCTCATTGGCCGACTGCTGGCCGATGCCCGCGCCGCGGAAGCCCCGCGCACCGGCCTCCACGTCTCTACCGTCATTCAGGACAAGTTGCGGATGTTGGAGCCTCGCAAGTACGGCGTGCAGGGGGCGCCGATCGGCACGACCGGCCTCGCGTTCCAGGAGGTCGGGAACGTCCTCGAAGACATCGTGTCGGCCGGCCTCCGCGCCCGGATCCGCGGGTGGGTGAAACCCGATCCTCGGGCGCACCATGGCCTAATCGGATCCCCGGACGGCTATCGGGCGCGGACCCGGACGATCGATGAAATTAAAGCCACGTGGGTCAAGGCCAGCACGTTCCTCGACTCGATGAAGCTGCGGGCCTACCTCTGGCAACTCCTCTTCTATATGGAGGCGTGGGACGCGGATCGCGGGTTGCTGCACGTCCTGTTCGTGTGCGGGAACTACGGGCCGCCGTCGCCGATCCCCCAGACGTTCGTCGTGCGAGCCTCTCGGCGCGCGAAGTGTGAGAACCGAGAAGCCCTCGTGCAGCACGCACGGGACAAAGGATGGCTGTGACCCGATCGACCAAACCCAAACGCCAAGGCGCGCGTTCGTTCGTCCTCTCCGTCTGCGCGCTCGAAGGCGGCGGCAAGACCCAGTTCGGCACGACCGCCCCGATGCCGATCTCCTATCACGCGGTCGACCCGAACACCGAAGCGGTACTCCAGAAAATCTATGGTGTCGACGATCTCTCGACGGTCGAGGGCCTGATGTACCACAAGCTCAAGATGCCGGCCATTGCGTTCTCGGATCAGCAGGACGTGCAGACGGAAGCCGAAGCCTGCTGGGATTCGTTCATCGACAGCCTGCGCCCGATCGTCCGCGAGGAAACCGACACCCGCTCCGTGGTCCTCGACACGGCGACGGAATTCGACACCCTCAACGTCCTCGCGGAATTCGGCAAGACGGACCAAATCACCCCAGAGTCGCGGCGCAACCGCATGGGGCCCGTCAACCGGCGGTGGTCGGGGATGATCCGCGCCCTGGCCGACGTCGGGGTCAACGTCCTGCTCCTGCATCGCATGCAGCGCAAGTGGGAGACCGTCGACGTCCGGGGCCAAGGCGGCCGCGAGGAGAAGCGGCAGGAGATGACCGGCCCGTGGGACTACGAACGCAAAGGCCACAAGGACACGGGCTTTGACAACAGCGCCGAGGTGCTCCTCAAGCACGACCCGACGCACTCCGAGAAACTCAGTGGGCAGTTCGGCATGCATATCGCCCGCTGCACCCTGCGCCCCACGATCCTCGGCACCGAACACTGGGGCCGCACGAAGATCGACGGTCAACGCGTCCACCGAGTGTCGTTCCCGTACCTGGCGACACTCATTTATCCCTCGACCACCCTCGATGACTGGAGATGATCATGGCCCGCCCACTCACCTTGCTCGTCGGCGTTCTCCTTCTGGCGCTCGCCTCGGCCGGCTGCCTCGTGCAGACGTCGGCCGGCACGTTCGACTGCCTCTGGCAACCGGCTGGCGGCACCGGCACGATGGTCTGTTCGCGGATCGAATCCGCGTGGCGGCCCTAATGGAAGCCGGCAAGCCTATGCGGCGCGATATTTTCTTATACCTTGCAGGTCCGCTCACGGCGCGCAACGACTACACCGTGGAGGACAACGTACAGGAGGCCATACGGTGGTACCGGCGCTGCTTGCTCCTGGGATTCCCGTCGTTCCTTCCCCACTTCAGCGTTCATGTCCCCGGGGCCTTCGATTCGATCCCATACGAATTGTGGCTCGAGTACGACTTCGCGGTGATCGCGCGCTGCACGCACCTCCTCCATCTGCCGCGGTGGGAGACGTCGCCCGGCGCACGGCGCGAAGTCGAGTACGCGTATTCGATCGATGTGCCGGTGATCGATCCCTGCGACCTCGTGACCCTGTAGCCAAGGCCCTATGCGGATTGACGATCGCGTCGGCTCCATCGAACTCGGTCAATGAGATCCTCGGATCGATGCGCGACCCGCGGTTCGCCGGGCGCCAACTCCCAGGACTGATCACGCGCTACGATCACGTCTGGCTCGTGGTCGAAGGCTACACGACCATCGACCCGGCGTCCGGGTGTCTGATGGCCGGGCAGTGGGAAGCCGGGTTCGGCCCGCACCGCCACGGCTACGCGTCCTACAAGAAGTACCTCCTGACCCTCGGCATTCGGGCGGCCCTGCACGTGGAATGTACGCGCAACTTCCGCGAGACGGTCCACTTCCTGCACGCGCTGTACGACTGGTGGCAGAAGCCGTGGACCTCGCACAAATCCGCCTACCGCGTCGAACAGGCGGAGGCCGATCGGGCGATCCTCGACGAGCGCACCGTGCGTCGGCAGATGTTCGCGCAGATCCCGGCGATCGGGTGGACGCGATCCAAGCGGGTGTCCCAGTACTTCCCGACGATCGCCGCCGCCGTCGCCGCGACCGAGGACCAATGGCATGAGGCGCTCGGCATTGCCAAAGGCCGGGTGATTGTCCGATCGGTGATGGCCACCTTCCATGGAGAGGCCCATGGCCCAGCGAAAGGCCGGTAAGCGTCGGGTGCTCGAACCCTGCACCCTCTGCCTCCAGGGGTGCACGCCACCTGCGCGCATGGTCGTCGGCCCTCCACGGCGCTGGCGTCGTCGATCGGATGGCACGCGCGAACAGGGGGCCTGCCAGCACCTCTGGTGCGTGGGCTGCGAAGCGACCGGCCGGCGGTACGCCACGCCGCGCGCCGTCACCGTCTATTTCGATCGGGCGGCGGCCTCTTGTGGTGTAGTTACTCCCCGACTGCCTGTCACTAGAAAGGGTTAGTCCGCGATGGACACGTTCTCCCCGAAGCGCGAGATCGTCCCGGTGAAGCCGCTGGCCGAACGCCGCAAGGATCTCAAGGTCCGCATTCTGGCCCAACTCAAGATCCTCGAATTTCGGGTCGACGGGCTGCGGATGGCGTTCGGCGACGTCCCTCTGCTCGGCACGATCGAAGACACCCGGCGCCTCCTCCTCGATCTGCACGACGTGCTCTGACCATGCGCCGTGTCCTGGGCGACGGCGTAGCCCGGCACCCTCGCGCATTCATCGTGGGGGAACGCCCAGGTCGCGAGGAGCATCTGGCGGGCCGCGGGTTCGTGGGGCCGGCCGGCGAGGAACTGTGGTCGCGCCTCGATCGGATCGTGGGCCTGCACCGTGACGAGTGCTGGGTGACGAACCTCGTGAAAACCTTCGCGATGGCGCCCCCAACCCCGATGGAGATCGGCCGCGATGCACCCCTGCTGCGCGAGGAACTCCGCGCCGTCCAACCTGATCTCATTGTGACGGTCGGGTACCACGCCGCGCGCTGGTTCCTCCCGCAGTTCCGCGACTGGCCCGGCGAGTACTTCCACGGCCTGCCGTTCGCCACACCCCGCGCGCGTGGGGCGATCGTCCTCCCCCTTGTCCATTCCGCTGCGGCCTTGCGCCAACCGGATCTGTACCAGCGCCAGTTCACGGAGGATTGCCGTGCCTTACGACGACTCCTACGGTGTGCCCCGCGCGATCGTCTTCGTCGCGTGCATCGTGCGACTCGCGTGGCTCCTGTGCCAGTGGGGCTGGCGGCGATGGATCACGCGCGCGCCCTCGGGCTCGACACCGAAGGCACCCGCGACGACCCGCAGTGCATCACGGTCTGCCGATCAGGATCCGACGCGGCCCTCGTCGACGTCCAGACCCACACCCTCGGGGCCCTCGCGTACGTGATCGGCACGGCCCGCCGGGTGGCGATCCACCACGCCAAGTACGACTGGCAAGTCCTCGCCCGCCTGCCGGTGCCGATCGCCCTCGACCCCCGCCGCGTGGACTGCACGATGGCCATGGCGTTCTGCCTCGGACTGCCCCAATCCCTCAAGGTGCTGGCGTTTCGCTTGTTCGGGTGGGTGCTGGACGAGTATGATGACCTCGTGCGGCCGCTCGATGATCGGGTGGTCCGATCGACATTGGAGGCAGCGTATGCGACGTTCACACGCCACTCGGCCCTTGCACCTCGCGTTCTCGGCACTCGAAGAGGAAAAGGCGGACAAGCACAAAGAGATCGCCGCGATCGATCGGCTCCTGGCCACGCCGATGTTCCGCACGCTCGCGCGCAACATCAAACGGTTGAAGGCCGAACGCGAGCGACTCGCGCACAAGCCGAAGCGCCGACTGCCGGCGCAGGACGGCAAGCCCGTCGCGGCGATCGCCAAGACCAAGGCCAAAAGGCACACGCCGCTCGCGACGTTCCGCCCGCTCCGGTCGCGCAAGTCCCGCGTCGCGCACTAACCTCACTGCGATCGATTCTCGATAAGGATGCCGAGAAGTCGAGGCGGGCACGGTGGTCCGCCTCGAAATTCGCCCCGCTTGTGCCTTTGCCCTCCGCGCCGACGTGGCGCGATCTCCCCACCGACATCCGTGAACCGTACGCCCGCGCTGACGCCGTGGCCCATGCCGCGACCGCGGCCGCGCTCCGCCCTCGCCTGGATCATGCGCGGGTCGATCGAGTCTACCGCATCGACATGGGCGTGCTCCCGTGGCTCACGCGCAACGAACTGGTGGGCCTCGCGGTCGACGTGGATCGCCTCCGCGCGCTGACCGCGACCTTCGAGCGGGAGTACGCCGACGCCCGCGCGGCCCTCAACCTCGCCGCCCTGCGCGATGTCAATCCGCATGCGGCCGCCGACATTGGCTTGACGATCTTCGACGACTGGGGCGTGTCGCCCACGCCCTATACGCGCACGGGCCTCCTCACCACGCAGGACAAGTACCTCAAGGCCCGTACGGGTGAGCACCCCGGCATCGCGTTGGTCCTGCGCTGTCGCCAACTCCTCAAGTATCTGAGCACGTACACGCGCAAGTTGCCGGGCCTCCTCCGTGACGGCCGCTATCACCCCGACTGGAAATACACGCGCACGATCTCAGGGCGCATGGCGGAAACCATCATCCTGCTGATCCCGAAGCACGACCCGCTGGCGAAGCCCGAAGGCCGGATGAATCGCGCGTATGCGATCCGCGATTGCTTCCACGCGACCGAGGGCCATACGCTCGTCTCCGCGGACCTGTCGCAGATCGAAATGCGCGTGATGGCGCACGAGTCCCGCGACCCCTTGTTCCTCCGCAACTTCGCGACGGGTGTCGACATGCACGCGTCGACGGCCCATCACCTCCTCGGGGCCCCTGCGCGGAAGGAGGATCAGGATCCGTCCAAACACCGCTTGCCGGCCAAGACCTTGAACTTTGGGATTCTGATGGGCCTGACGGAGTACGGCCTGCTCGATCAGTTGCACGAGAACGGCCAGCCCCAATGGATCGTCGATTGGCCAGACGACGACGGCGACGGCGAACTCGAACTGGCCCTGCGCGAGCAAGGGTTTCAATCCACGCGCGAATTCCGCGACGAATGGTTCAAGCTGTACCCAGGCGTCGCTGACTGGATCGCCGCGCGCAAGGCCCAGGCCCACGCCACCGGCTACGTGCGCGATCTCTGGGGCCGGCGGATCGACGTCTCGGGCGTGTGGTCGTCCAACGATCGCATCGTCGCGGAATTCGAGCGCAAGGCGCACGCCGTCCCCATTCAGTCGGGCGCCATTGGGATCGCCAAACGGTGGAACGCGCGGATCTACCGGCACGTGATCGCCCCACGGATCGCCGCGACCCATCGCCGTCGGTACTGCGAGCCGTGGAACTGGGAACACGACGCGCTCACCCTCGAAGTCGACGACCGGATCCCGCGGACCGTGACCCATGAGATTTTGCGATTGGTCCCCCAAGACCTATGCGTGCCGGTGATGGCCGACGCCAGCCGTGGCGTGCGGTGGGGGTCGCTCGAATAAGGCTTGACAGGCCGTAATCTCATCCGTTAGAGTCTCGGGTCGGAGGCATCCACATGGCCCGCACCCAACCGATCGCCGTAACCACAACCGCGGCCCGCGCCGATCGACTCGCGAGTCGACTCGCCGAGATCCGCACGGCCCTCAAGACACTCGAAGAGGAGAAGGCGTCCGTGAGTGGGCAACTTCTCACCTTCTGCAAACGCCACGGTGACGCAGACGACGATGGCAAAGTCCGGCTGTCGACCGACGCGTACACCATGCAAGTGGTGTCGGCCAAGCACAGTCAGATCTCGAAGGACAAACTCGTCGACCTCGGCGTATCGGCGCGCATCATCCACAAGGCGACCGTCGAAACCCCGTACGAGTACGTACTGGCGAAGGCGCTTGCGGAATGACACCGCCGCATCCCGATCGCGTTCGCCGATCGTACAGCCTCGTCGGCCGATTCTGTCGGACGCACACCGACGAGATCGAAGGCTGCTCAGGGAAGGGACGCCCCTCCTGCGACGCGACGGAATGCCTGTACGGCGCAGAGCCGTGTCCGAATGGCAATCATTTCAAGCCCGAAGGTGCTGCGTGCAACTTCTGCCCACGCGCGATGGCCGAAACCACGATTCACGGAGGAGAACAATGACACGCGACACCCACGATCGGATCCTGCAGGCCCTCGCGCTCCTCGTGCTCGTTGCGGCGTTCATCTGGATCGCATCGATCGCCACACCTGTGCCCGCCGCCGATCGCCAACTGCACGTCGACGACGACCGCGCGGAGTACGAGTGCATCATTCCCCCCAAGGCGTTTGCCAACCGTCCGTGCGGCCGCGCATCGAACGTCAAGCGGATCCTCCTGCATGGCCCAGACTGGCACGGCGTGCCCGTGTGCAAGGAAATTCAGGTGATCGGGCTGCCCGTGCTGACGCTCGATTGCTGGACGCTGACGGAACTCCAAAAGTGAGGCCCTAATGACGCAGACAGAAATTTTCGCTGCAATCGTACGCGAGCGTGTGCGTCAAGAACGCGCGATGCGCGATGGAAAATTTAAGTATACCTGTGCGTGTTCAGCTATGAGCAATAGCGAAAAGGTACTCGTGCTTGCCGAGGAATTTGGCGAAGTCTGCTGCGCGGTCCTCAACGTCCAGAATCTTTCAACAGACGGACCCGAACGATCACGGCTGGCCAACGAACTTATAGAGATGGCTGCCGTCGCAACCGCATGGCTTGAATCATTGACGGAGTTGCAGAAGTGACCCCCCAGGAACAAGTCGTCGAATTCGCACTGTGCAAAGTGATGTTCTGGTTTGGGTTTCTCTGTGGCGTGGCCGTCATGGCCCTCATGTGGGTCTGGCTCGGCACACACTACATGCGATAGGAGGACTCTCCCATGCCTTGGTTATACGCCGCCTGGATCGCCTGTCAGGCCCTCGACACGACCTCCACGGCCCTCGCGCTGCACCGCGGATCCTTCCACGAGGGGAATCCGTTCCTCCCGGTGGATGCGCGGGCGATCGTCGCCGTCAAAGTCACCGTCAACCTCGGTGCCGCAGCCTTCCAACCCCACATGACGGGTCGCGTCCGGCACGTCCTGCCGCTCACTCTGGCAGGCACGGAGTGTGCAGCGGGCGTGTGGAACCTCACCCAACTGACGAAAGGACACCCGTAACCCATGTCGACGGTGCTCCCGATCGATCTCTCCCTCGACCGTCTCCTCGAATTTGTCGCGACGATCCGCGCCATCAGCCACGACGAGATCGGCCGTGACCCGTTCGAGGCCCCGTCGCCGAACGCCGACGATCCCGCCGCGGTCCTTATGCTCATGATGGCGTTCCACGGCCGCACGGGGACCGACATCCGCGCATGGCTGCACGATCAGCCCGAGGCCGTCGCGTGGCGATCGGCGCAACCGCAACCGTCGCCCCCATCCATCATGGCGCCCGTGCTCCCCTTTCGCGGCGCGTGCTGCATCCCCACCGCCCTCCCGGGAATCCCCTTCGGCGACGGCCGTCGCATCTGGACGCCGGCCTTCGGGTGCTATGCGGGCACGTCCTGGCAGGATCGGATCCTCGATGCCTGCGTGGCGCGTGGCCACACGTGGTTCGAGTACCAGATCAGCGGATGGCCGTACCGCCGCGACTACCCCGAATTGCTGCTCGACATCCCGCGTATCGTGGCCGACTTGGCACGGATCCGGTCCCGTGGCATCCGGACCCTCGTGGCGTTCCGCGACGACCAGGGCGCGGACCTCACCTACCTGCTCCCGGTGGCCGCGGCGACCCGTGGCCTTGTCGACGGGGTCTTCGGCATCTACGAAGTCAATGGGGTACTGAAGAACGCCGATCGCGTCCTGGACGTCCTCGTGCAATCCCGCGCGTTGTGGCCTGAGGCTCTCCTCGGTGTCCACTTCATGGATCTGGTTGCCCAGGGGCAGGAGTCGTACGGGCTCGTGGACTTTGGGCGGGCCGTGCGCGAGGCAGGCCTCAACATGCTGCTGTTCCAAGCGTCGGGGTGGCTGCAGTCGCCATCGGATGTCGCCGCCCGACTCGCGGATTTCACCCGACGCCTAGGCGGCCCGCGCTTCCATGGCTATCCCACCCTCTCGCACGGCATTGTGCTCGCGGAACTCACGACCTCCCGTACGTACCGCGACTGGTCTGAGACCCGGGGGATCGCGTACAGCGATGCGGTACGCGCCCGCCCGATGGCCACGGACGGTGGCGTCCTTTCAGTGTTCCCGACGGGCTATCTGGATGGAGGGACCCCCTAATGCCGAACTGGACCGAAGCCCAACGCGAGAAGCGGTTCGGGTGGCGCCACTGCACAGTCGCGCCCTGCACCCGTGAGTACCTCCCCTTTTATGCTGCGCAGGAGGCATGCTCTCAGTCATGCGGGACGCGGCTCGCATGGCGCCGCGGGAAATTCGCCAACCGCGATTCATCCAAGGCGTACTTGGGTGGGCGCAAGGCGGCGCAGACCAAACGCCGGGCCGCGATCGCCCGGATCGTGACGTCCCTTGGCGGTGAGGCCGTGATGGATCGCGACTATCGCCTCTACCGCCTCGGGTGGGAGCACTGCCTCGTCACCAACGCGCGCCGGTGGGAACGGGAACAGCGGGGCCGCCGCGCGCATGCCCTCGCCCGGAAACGTCTGCGTGGCACCCATCGGCCTATGATATCCTCGACGACTGAGGCACCCACGCAGGAGTCAGCGCCATGGACCCCACCGCGAGCGGCTGGATCCTCTTCATTGCCGCCTTCGGATCGATGCTCGGATTGATTGCCGTGGATGTGTCGAATCTCACGCGGTGGACCCAAGCCACGACGCCGATCTTCATTGGGTCGACCTTAGGCCATATCGCAGTGATTATCACGGCCTTCGTGGGTGGCCGCCTTCAACCCACCTACCGCGATCCGAGCTTGCGGTCCCGTGCGGAGGATCGATCCTCGAGTTCCACTGTACCCGTACCCGTACCCGAAAGGAAGTGACTGATGGACAATGCCGCGTTCCAAAAGACAATCAACTTGCTCATGCTGGTCATCGCCGGCATGCAGACCGCCCAGGGCTTGAGCGGATCGACCGGCGCGCAGAAGAAAGAGGCCACCCTCCAATTCGTACAATTGGGGGAAGCGGGCATCGACCTCTTCAAGCCCGGTGAGGTCAGTCACCCGGCGATCGAGACGGCCGCGGGTGGGGTGATCGATGCCATCGTGGCCCTGACCCACGCGCACGCGGACGCTGCACAGGACGCCACCGAAGGGCAGGACGTGCCGACACCTGGGGCTGTCCCGCCGTCGACGCCGCCCACAGCCGTATGGCCTATGCCACGCGGATGACCGAACCCGTGGCTGATCCCCTCTCGCACGCGGCGCTGACCGCCGCCTTGCGTCCGTTCCTCGACGCCACGGTCCCGGCCTCGTCGACCGTGGCGATCGTCGGGACGGATCAGGGGGCGATCATCGGCGTGGCCCATCGCGCGCCGTATGGTTGGAACGTGAGCCTGGACGCCGGCTGGGCACGTGAGAGTGGCGCGTTCACGGAATTCGCGTTGGTCAAACACTTCTAACCATTCGCCTTCTGAAAGGATTATGTGCCCCATGGGATCTTCTCCGACGAAATCCTCTTTCGCGCCTTCCGTGCCCGCGGCCTCGACCCCGACGCCTGGGGCTTCCTCTCCGGGGATCGGTTCCTCGCCATCCGCATCGCCTGGGCCGCCGCCGGCCGATCTGACCTCCGACTTACCGTCCGCGCCATCCGACGCCGCGCCGCCCTCCGCGCCGCCCTCCGCGCCGCCGCCCGAGTCGATGCCGATCCCCGATCCGCTCGCGCATCTCGCCGATGCCCGCTCACCTCTGGGCCGCACCGCGAACCCGATGAATGCTGGCCCGATCAGCGTGGGTGATTCGGGCGCCGTGTCGCTCGAAGGCCGCGCCGTCGACGTTGACCCGATCCACACGCACGACCCCGGCGACGGCTTCATGGCGCAATGGGCGGAGCCCGAAGCGATGATCGAGGAGATCGAGAAGCGGGCCGCGACGTCCCATTCCTTGTCGGGCGACGTGGAGTTCATGAAGCAGATCGCGGCGCACTTGCGCGCGGCGTATGGATTGCCCAAACGTGGGGGCGACGAGCGTCCGGAACCGGAGCCCGGGCCCGTGCGGCAGTCGACCCGGTAGAACGCCCTACGCGACTCGGAGAAACACCTGCGCCCCTCGCGTGATCACCGGCACCTGCCGGGCCCATGTGGGGGGCGCACTGGTGTACAGGGCTGTGGTCAGGTAGTGGTTTGCCCCCTGGGTGTTATCCGCCAGCCGGCCGCCGATCGTCGCGTCCGCAATCTCCTGACAGAGCCGAAGGGCCTCGTCATGGTAGATCCCCTGGCTCAAGGCCGGGGCGATGGCCTTGAGGTGGGCGGCATTCACGTCGTCCGGATTCCAGCACGAGAACTGCTGGGGGTCGAAGCACACCTCCGCGTAGGTGGCCTTGCCGCGGTAATTCGTCGCGACCCGATTGCGAATGACCATCGCCACCGCAATCTTGCCATCGATCGGCTCGCCGCGGGCTTCGCCGTACACCGTGAGGGTCAGGGCATCGCGATCGGTCATCGCGTTCTCCGTTCGGGCGTGTGGGCGCCGGGCGTCGAGCGCCGCTCGAGGTAGCGCAGACGGTCTTCGTGATCCTGCATGCTGCGGTTGAGCGTCTCGATGGCCGTGACCAACGCGCGGGTGGCATCGCGCAAGCCCATCACGACCCGAAACCCCGTACTCATGAGTGGGACAAGGACGGCGATCAGCACAATTTCCGCCACGTGCAGCCACACGGCGAGCGGGGTCGTCGACGGATCAGGCATCGCCATGAAGACTCTCATCGCACGGAGGGGAGGAGTCCACCCGATCGGCCCGGGCGCGCCGGTCGTGGTGGGGACGCGGGTGGCGCATCGGCCGGCGCATCAGTCGACGAGGCGAGCGGCCGACGTGTCGGGAGGTGGGGCGGCCCCTCGGTCGATCCGTCGTGGTGCGCAGCCTCGAGCTCGCGTTTCAACCGCCGCAGATGGCTCTCGGCCATCGGCCCGGGTTTCGTGTGGCCGTTCTCCCATCGGCTGATCGTCCGTACGGCATGGGATTTCCGATCGAGGCTCTTATCACCCCAGACGTGCTGCGCCAGCTTCTCCTGGGTCAACCCATGGGTCTGGCGCAACCCCTTGACGTCGACGCGGGCGCGGCGGGTGGGCATCGGTTACTGACTCCCTTCACGGGCCACGGATCCGGCGCCGAGGAGCCCACGCAACGTGTTGGTGATGCGCCCCGCGCGGGTGGCGACGGCCGACGTCGACGGCAGACCGACTTTCGACAACAGGGCGCTGCCGGTGGGCGCCGCACGGAGCGCCCCGCGCACCTGGGCAATCAGCGCGTCCAGCGCCTGGATGGTTGCGGCTTCCGCGGGACGGCCAGCCCCCGCGGCATTCGTCAGGTCCACCGATTTCTGGACTAAGGCCGTGAGCCCGTCGGGGGAGACGAGTTTGATACCCCCGGGCAAGGTGGCGGTCGCCAGATCCCCCAACCCACCCGCTGCGGTCGGCGCGGCTGCGGATCCGCCGCTGAACACCCCTCGCAGTGCTCCCATTGCCCGCCCGGGCACCCCTCCGCCACTGGCGATGGCCCCAGTGACGGCATCGGCCATCGGCCCTGCGGCGCCGCGTGCACGAGACAGTCCTCCCACAATCCCCGGCAGAGCGTTGACGCCGCCGTGCAGCAACGCGCGGCCGGCCATGTCGGTCGGCGACTGCTCACCGTTCATCCCTGTCAGGTCGCGGATCGCGCTCGTCGCCGCCCCGACGACCGGCGGAATCGCGAGCGACAATCCCCCTGTCTCAGGAGCGGCGAGGGCCGACACCCCGCCGAGGACTTCGGGCGTCAAGACGCGCTTGGCGCCCTGCCGCGCGCCTTCGAAGAACCCGCGCACGCGCGCCTGGTTCGGCGTCCGCGTGAGCGAGGGCTCGTCGAGCGCCTTGGTGGGCTCCGGGAGTGGGAACTGCCCCACCCCGGGCACGTCCATCACCAATTGCCCCTGCGCATTCCGAATCACTTGGCTTGGCATGGGTTATTGCCCGTAGCGGCCAATCCACCGCTTCTCCGCGCCCTCAAAGATATCTCCGAGGGTGGCGACTTTTCGCAGTGCTTCTTCATAAGTGTCGGTGGGTAACGGCACTTGGTTTTGGGCTCGCGCGAGCTCCGCCTGGGTCATGCGGAACCCTTGGACGCCGGCTGTGGTCGCCCGGAAGATTTCGATCATCGCGCCATAGGTGGCTTTATAGGTGGCATCGAGTTGAGGTTTGGTCTGCGCCAACATCCCAAGGGTGTTGGCCGGTCCGGTGATGAGCCGTCCGCCCGGCCCGGTCGGGAGTGCATCCTTATAGGCGGTCATCATGGTGTTGAGGTACTGGCGGCCTGTCTCGACTTGCTGGACCGAATCATTCTGCGCTTTTGACAAGAACCGGATCCCGGGCATCGACGTGGCGAGGCGTTTGGTCGCGACCGTATTGACTTCCTTTGGGGTACTGGGATCGATGTACACGTATACCCCACCGGTGGCCGTGCCATGCAGGAACGATTGTGCCATGTTCGGGGGGACGCCGGCTTCGAGTAAGTCGTTTTCCGCTTTCTTCACGGTCGTGGCGATCGTCGCCGCCTTCGCCGCCTCCTTCTGCACGTTCCCGGGGGCGGTGGTGACGTCGATCCCCGCCTGGGTCGTCGCACGCGTCGTGGCGGCCGCGGTTTGGACTTTGGCCGGCCGCTCGACCGCTTCCTTGCGCGTGAACCCCTGGCCCTGGAGTTCGGGCAGGCCGCCTGCCAATTCCCTTTGGGCTTGTCCGACCGCCTCCGTGGCTTTGCTCGCGCCGAGTTGCGCGGGCGTCGGGGTCGTTTGCGTCGGACTGCCGAACGTTTGCTTCGTCTGGGTGAGCGGATTGAACCGCGAGTCGGGCTCGCGCTCCATCGCGCCGGTCGTGGGGTTGTACGCCGTCTGCCCGAGGGTCGGCGGAATGTTCGCCACGAGATCGCGGCGCTTCTGCTGCGCCACGTCCAACAGGCTTTGCATCTGCGGATCCAATTGCTCAAGGCCGCCTTCCGTGGTGTTCGGATCGCGGAACTGGTCAGGGATGTTCGAGGGGGTGTACGGCTGCACGCGCGTTGGGCGCGTTGCGGACAAGGCCGCATTCGAGGGGACGTCGTTCAGGTTCCCCGCGCGATCGAATCCGCCGATGACCTTCGCCAACTGCGATTGCACACTCGGTTGGACGCCGCCGAGGGCCTGACGCGCGACCTCAGGGTGAATGCCATGATTCGCGAGGATCCCGATCCCTTGTTCGAGCTCCAACTGGCCACTGGCGACTTTATCCTCGACATCCTTGACCATCGCGAGTTGCTGGCGACGCTGCTCGCCGCGCGCGACGCGTGCCTCTTGGCCCCATTGGTTCGCGGCCTGGGCGATCCCCTCGCCAAACCCGCCGGCAAACCCGCCCCATCCACGTGTCAACCGTTCGGGCATGGCGCTAGATCCGCCCGCTCGCCTTGAGCAACTTGAGGAGCATCATGGGGTTCATCGACCCCGGTGCCTGTCCGGGCTGGGACGGGCCGCCCGCGCCGGTCATCGATCCTTGTGTCATGTCACTCGACGAGTCGCCCGGGATGCCGCTGCCGCCGCCCATGAACGTCCCCGCGGGCGTGCCGGTGTTGCCACCCTGGCCACCCCACGGCATCAAGGGCAAGCGCGGCGCGGCCATCCCGGGCTGCTGGCCCTGTTGATTCATCAGCATGGGCCCGACGTTCGACGGCGCCGTCGGCCCGCCGGCTCCCGGCTGCAGCGGCGCGGGTGGCGGCACGGGCACACCCGTCATGCCGGATTGCGGTCCCGGCATCCCCGGTGCAGGGTTGTTCGCGGGGGCACCGGTCATCCCGGGCCGCGGCGCCAGGGCCGATCCGCCCATCCCCGGCGGTTGGCCCATTTGACTCCCGCCACTCATACCCATCGCGCCACCCGCCCCGTACCCAGGCGTTGGCCCGCCTAACGATCGTCGTACTGGCATTCCCTTGCTCCTTCTAGATGAATCCGCCGGTCGACGTGTTGACCGATCCAAGGAACTGCTGGATCAGCGCCGCGATGGCCGCATAGTTCCCCGTTTGGATCGCCTGCGTGACCTGATCACGCTGCAAGCCGTAATTGGCGAGAAACTCTTGCCACTGCATATTCTGATCGAGCGACTTCAAGGCGATATCCGAGAGGGTCTGTTGTCGGTTCGTCGACAGGGACACGGAGGTCAACATGTTCTGGGCATCGCTTTGGGACAACCCCGTGGCGAGCGACAAGGCCGACTGCACGTTCGAGTTCGCCGTATCGAGCATGTGCGTCTCGACACCCGACAGGGCGCCGGCAAACGTCGGCGCGAGCGACTCACCGATCCGGCGCACGGCGGTCGTCTCCGCGCCTTGGGGCACGCCGGGCTCACTGAGGAGACCGCGATCGGCCAACGCGCCACGCGCATCCGACAGCATGCCCGAGAACCCCATGGCTTCCGCGTCACGCGCATCATTGAGCCGACGCTGCGCCCCTGGGGTGAATCCTCCGCTCCCAATGATATTGCCGAGGAGCGTGCGGACGTCGCCACCCAACGTCCCGCCCGTGTTGAAGAACCCGAGGGCACCATTTGCCGATCGCGACAAGGGATCCTGGCCGGTGTTCCCGGGGGGTGAGAATGGGCCGGGCGGGATCGTCGGCTGCGTCGGGTACGCGGGTGGCGGATTGGTCGACGGCGGCGTCCCAGGCGGCGCTTGGCCACCGCCCCACGATCGGATCTCGGTCAAGACCTTCTGGAATTCCGTCGGGTTCACGGGGATCCCTGGGCCGCCGCCATGCTCACCGAGCAGTAACTGCGTTTGCTGATCGGTTAGCGGGTGGCCCTGGACCTGCGTCGCGAGCGCATTGGCTTGCGATAACGCTTGATCGTACGTCAGGGTGGCGCCGGGTGTGTTGTTAGTTGTTGGGCCGGCCTTGCCACCTTCGTTGCGCGGGACGAACCCCCACGAGCCGTCGGCGTTCTTCGCGAAGTACCCACCGGGGATCCCGATCGTTCCGAGGTCCGTCGCGCCGTGCTGACCGGCGGCGTAGAACTGTGCGCCTTCGCCGCTCTGGGCGCCGAACTTCGCATTGGCTTGCTGCACGGCCGTCGCCGGATCGATGCCTGCGGCCAACTGCATCTGCAGAAACGATTGGAAGCTGGGGAGGTTGTACGACGTCTGGGGCGGCCCACCGGGTGACGGCGAGGGCGACGCGGTGGGCGGCACGTACGACGTCGGGGTTGTCCGTGGTGCGAGATCCCACGGGTTCGTTGGATAGGCGGTGGGCGGTACCCCTGGTGATCCGCCTGGCTTCGGCGGCGTCCATCCGGATGGTCCGGGGATCGCCTGTGTGCGGGTGTCGGGCCCGTACGGTGTAGAGCCTTGGGGCGTGTACTGCGGGGGCGGCACGACCCCTGGCATGGCGAGGCCACTCCCACCTCCGACCGACGATCGATCGGTGCCCCATTGGGTCGGGTTGTCCCACGTGCCGGTATAGTAGTATCCGGAACTCGAATCCCGGTACCCCCGCGCGGCGTGCAGGAGGAGTTGCAGCGCCCCGTACGTCTGCGGATTGGATTGCGCCCACTGCATCACGTCGCCCGTTCCTCCTGCGCTGCCATCCCCGCCACTCAGCGTGTCCGTCACGCGTGAGAGCACGGATCGTGGGGCTTCTCGCGGCGGGTGTCGAGCATCGGGCGGATCGCCAGGGTTCGGCACGTCCGTCGCGGGCGGCTTGCCGCCTGGAATGCCCGGTACCCCTGGCTTGGTCGGATCACCCGGTCGTGGTACCGGGGCGGTCGGGTCGCCTGGGTCGGGTGACCCCGGATGCCGCCCACCGAGGCCCGGCTGATCGAACACCGAGGGCCGCCCATTCGCCGATGGCAAGTCGATTCCAGGCAATATGTAGGGAGTCTTCAATCGCGAGGGGGTTCCGCCGACCCCGATGTCCATCGGGAGCCCTCCACCTGAGAACGACGGCATGTCTCCCACCACCGCATCGGGCAACGAGGTCGGTGAGGCCAATCGGGTGGCTTGGGCCCCAAGCACTTGCTGCAGTCCGGTCTGCGCACGCAGTAGTTGCGTGGGGGGTGAGGTGTACGGATCGCTATCGAACGATCGTTTGGGCTGAAAGGACATCGGGATGTTCGACGAGGCAACCCCACTGCCCACCGCGCTAATGATCGACGCCCAGATGGTCGGATCCGACATACGATCCCCGATCTCCTTCTCCGACTACCGCACGAACAGCACGTGCTCGATGAACCCCAACGGCGTGAGGATCTGGCGCTGCAGGCGGCGCATCACGGGATCCAAGGTGTACGCCACGAGGTGGTACCCCGGCACCACTTGCTCCGCGATCTCGATCAACGGCTGCAGGAATTGCGCGAGTTGGCCACGCACCTCCGCACGCAGGTACACATGCAGCAAGGCACTCGCTTCATCCGCAAGGATCGGCGCCAGCATCGCGAACCCGAGGTGGTGTGGGCCATGGTAGATCGATCGAATCATCCCGACGCGCGCCTGTTCGGCGTCGACGACCAGGAAGCGGACGGCCGCATGCAGGTCCATAGACGTCGCGTGGGACTGCCCGAGGAAGGAGTCTGACGCGCCATTCGCGCGATCGGCCCGCAGCCAATCCCAGAGGTGATCGACGTCGGTCACCGTCACGACCTGTGCGACGAGCGCCGGCACGCTGCGTGAGGCGGTACCGGCCGACGCCGTGCCCCCATTGGTCGTCGAGGCGAATGGCGAGAGCGGCAAGGGGGCAGCAGAGGCAGCAGGCGCGACAGGCGGCGCAGGCCGGCGTCGGACCGTGCGCGTGGCAATCCGATCGAGCGCCGCGCCCAACTCCTCGATCGTCTCGGGCTCCGTCTCCTCGACGTCCGTGTCAATCGCCTCCTGCGGTTCGTCGTCGGCGTCTGGCTCTTCCTCGACGGCCGCACGTCGCCGTCGCGGCGGCCCCTCGGGCTGCGTGAACGCCGCTTCCTCCGCGGGATCGGCGGGTGGCACGTACTGGGTACTCCGCGGGATTGCATCAAAGTCCAACCGTGGGCCGCGTGGCGCAGGCGGGCGAAAATTCCCCAACGGCGCCGGGGCGGCCTCGGTGGCACGGGCAGTGCGGACGGGGGTCGTGCGACGGACGGTACGCTTCGCCATAAGGATTGGATGCCTCCTCGCGCAGTCTATCACCGCGGCTTTGCCGGGCGAAGGACTTTCCCGATCGTCCGATCGTCAGAGGCCGAGGTTCGTCGGCGAAATCTCGACGGCCATCGTCAAGCCCACCATGAGATCTGTATAGGTCGGCCAGTTGGCGTTCGCCGTGCCGTCCCATCGCTTGATCGACAGGTACCCCAACGCGCCCGCGGCCGCCGCCATCGCCACGCCCGCGGCCGCGGCCGCGCCCGCCGTGCCGTTCCACACCGCGACGCCCGCGCGGGATCCGACCGTCCCCGCGGCCTTGAATCCCGCCGGCAGCGCGACGCGGAGCTCATTCACCACACCCGCAATGGTTGTCCCTTCCACCTCGAGGTCGAGAAACAAGAGTTGGTCGAGGACCAAGTACTTCCACCGATTGGCGGCCGGCACCGTCCATGTGCCGCCGCCGATGCCCGTGAAGTTGCCACCGACGAACGTCGCGTCGCGCCACCGGCCTTGGCGCTGCGTGATGGCCGCCGTGACTTGCTGCAGCGTCGCCTGGAGCGAGAGGATCGCATCACCCATCGCATAGTAGTCGCCATTGCGGATCCGCTCGCCATCGATTTGCGGGGGATCGATCCGCAGCGTCATTGCCGGAAGGTCCGTTTGAGCCCGGGGAGCGCCTGGTACGCGATGTCCATCCCGAGGATCGACGCGAGGGCGGTGGTCGAGGCCGCGGAGATCCGCAAGCGCATGCCGCGGGAGTACTGATAGCGGCCGTTTGGTTTGCCGTCGGAGAACGTCGCGCCCATCGACTGAAACTTCGCGCGTACGATCGATGGCGAGAGGACCGCGAAGAGTTGCTGGAGATCGGCTGACTGAATGGGCTGGCCGCTCGCATCCTGGATCAACGATCCGACCGACGCCACCGACGCGATCCCCGCTTGCGAGTCGCTCGCCTCGCCCGGCAGCCATTCAACCGTGAGATTCAAGCGGCCCGTGACCTTAAAGAGCAGATCGACCCACCGCCACCGCTTCTGGTAGGCGAGGAGGGCGGCGCCGCTCTCGCCGGGGTCATCCTGTTGGAACTGGCCGGTCCCGTACAGGGTCTTCGTCATCAGTTGCCACGCGATGGCCGTGCCGTCGAAGGTCGTCCCGTTCCACAGCAGGTACACGAACGCACCCTTGGTGAGATCGGATTCACCCCCGAGGAGGGTTGAGGCCGTACTGCTGCTTTCGAGTTGCAAGGCGTGACCGAAACTCCACGCGCGTTCGTACCAGACCCCGAACTTCCAATTCCACGTGACGGCGTAACTGGGCTCCGCACTGGTGTCGAGCGGCAGGACCCAGGTGAATTCCGATCGCGGCGTGTCGACGACCACGTAGGCCTTGGATCGCGCGAGATAATTCAACCGCTTGAGGGTCGTCGACTTGGCCGCGGAGATCACCGTGTCGTTGTCCCCGTCGAAGATCCGGATGTCGCCGAACGGCGTCAGGTACGCGAGCGTATTGTCGGCCGTCGAGGACATCTTGCCCGAAGCGTCGATGAACTTCGCGCCGGTGGGGACGCGGGCCACGGTGCGATGGCTGACCGTTCCGACCTGTGCGGACGTGCGGCGGCGGTACCAGTCGATGATCGCCCCGCTGATCGTGCCGGTCCCGCTGACTGTCCACACGCTGCGCTCCAACCACGCGACGAACATGCCTTTGTAGTTGCCCGTGCCCCCCGTGGAGAAGTCCGACATCGACTCGGCATCCGTCATGTCGAGAAACGATTGTTCTTTGTAGACGGAGAACGGCAATCCCGCATCCGAGAAGTACCATTTGCGCGGGCTCGCATCCGTGCGGCCGTACCACATGCGCTCTTTGTGCATCGCGCAGAAGTAGATCCCGACGGGCGGCGCGTCGCCGTACTCCTGCAAGGCGCGATTGGCGAGGAGATCCGCGTCGGCGGTGTTGGCGGCAAACGCCACGGTCAAGCGCCCGGTCACAGCGCCCTCGAAGTAAAACACCTTGCCCGTGCCGTTGGTCGAATACACTTCGTAGCCGCTGACCGCGACATCGGTGTCGGCCGTCCAGGCGACGTTGATCTTCTCGCCGTTGACGAACAGGACGTTGGACGGGAGCGAGGCCACTTTGCGCGTGCCGTCGGCCTTGATCGGGACGACGCGGAATTGATAATTCCCGACCTTCTGGCCGGTGCTGACGCCCGCGCTCGTCGCGACCGGGGCCACGAGTTGGGTCGACGACACCGCCGTCAGGGCCGCGCCGTCCCACTGTTGCGGCGCGAGCACCCCGTTGGTCATGACGAGCGCATTGCCCGACTGCGCGAATGCCGGGATCGTGCCGATGGATCCGGCGCCCAGGTCGCTGACGAACGTCCACGTGATGCCGAGGTCCGTCGAGTACCGGAACTCGAAATGCGCCGCGGCGTCGTCGAAGATTCCGATCTCCTGCCGGGTCAGGACACCCGCGGCTTGTGTGATGTAGTGGTAGAGGGCCCGGACGCGCATGGCCGCCGCGCCCGTGTTCGAGACGATCGCCGCGACGTTCTGCTTCGAGTACCCGAGGATGGCCGTCGCCACACCGTTCTGATCGATGTACAGGTTCTTGGAACCGCCCGAGGAGAACGCGACGGGCAGTCCGATCGACGGAATGGATTCGTCATCGCCGAGGAGGGCGCCGATCGGGATATGCCGAAGGGGCAACGGCATCGGCTACTGCCCCACGATTTTGTAGACGGCCCATCGGTAGCGGAACGTCCCACCAGCCGTCACGCCATTGTGGCGAAGGGCCAAGGTCCATGCGCCCGTCCACGCCGTCGTCACGGCGGTCGCATTGACTTGATTGAGCGCGCCCTGTCCTGGCGATCCGAGCGCGCTCACGAGATTGTCGATCTGCGTCACCGCACTTTGATCCGTCATGGCAATGACGGAGCCGATCGTGCCCGTGTTGGCCACCAGCGCCGCGCCCGCGGTCAACGAGGCAAGGACAATCGCATCGGTTGCAGTATACAGTTGCACTTGCCCAGTCGCCTGCGTCGCGGTGAAACAAGAAAATGTGATGTAGAGTTGATCCTTGGCGGTGAGCCCGGAGATTGCGATCGTATCGACGTTGGTGGCCACGGCCGCCGTGTCGGTACCACTGTTCGCTTTGAGGAGTTGGACTTGCCCAATCGACGTATTGTTGATGGTGATCCCGCCCGGCGCGGTCGTCACACTAATGCCGGTCCCTGCCGTGATCGACGAGAGGGTGTACCCTGTGCCGCTGCCGATCAGCAGTTGGCCGTTGGACGGGACGCCCGAGATCCCTGTGCCGCCGTACACACCCGACAGCACCCCCGCGTTGAGGTTCGAGGCGTTCCGGTAGTACGCGTCCGTTTGGCCGTGGAGTTTGTCGGCGTCCAGGTTGGTGACCATCGCGGCGCCCGCATTCACCGAAAACGGGGGCGACGTCGATCGGGAGAAGGCCCAGAGCCCCGTCACGGTCCAGGCCCCTTCGGCGGTCATCAGGGTCTTGCCGGCGAGCGAGGCCGAGGAGTTCGCGACGTTGGTCTGCGCGAGGGCTGCGACGACGTACAACCCCAGGACACACGCGAGGGCGACGAGCGGCCGCAGCCAGCATTGACGATCAGAAGACATAGGGGATCTCCGGGTACGGATGGGCGATCCGTGGATAGGTGGCCGGCACGTGGTCGAGGGCGGCGCCGACGGCCCACGCGATCCCGACCATCGCCAAGTACATCTGGTGCTCGTTGAGGACTTCGGGGATCCGCATCACCAGTCGCGGGAGAAGTGCGATGAGCACCCACGCGCCGCCGAAGACCGCGAGGGTCATCCGTGGAGATAGGGCGGTTCCCTCACGCAGTGGCCACGCCAGCGCGATGAGCGCTGCCACGCACACGAGCCAATAGAGCGCCACCCACCGCAGCCAGATCGGCGCGCGCACGAAGTCATGATCGACGGATTGCCCGATCGGCACGAGGATCATCCCCAGGTACCGCCAGACCGCGACGGCCTGCAGGGCGGCATACCCGAGTCGTGAGCCATCCGCCACCGCGAAATGATCGAAGTGCAGGACCGTCGCGGTCAGGCCGGCCGCACTCACGAGGAGGATCCCCAACGCCCACCGCATCCGGTGCGAGCCGATCCACGTCGGTTCGTACACACTGGCGTATGCCACGAGGAGCCCCAGCACGCAGACCGCGGATTCCTTCGCACTGAACGCGGCGAGACAACACCCGATCGTCAGGGCGATACGCGTACGGGTCGGGCCGCACCAGATCCAATAGTCGCGGCGTGGCCGAAGGACCAACCAGAGCGCGCAGAGGATCGCCGTCGTCGAGAGGACTTCGGTGCGGCCCGCGGCATATGCCACGGCCTCAACCTGCAGCGGATGACAGAGGAACAGCCCCGTGGCAATCGCGCGGCCCGTGAGGGCGAGCCCCAATCGCCCGGCGATCACCCAGACGAGGAGGCCGTTCGCCAGATGGAGGAGGACATTAGTCATGTGGAAGGCCCATGGCTGGCCATGCCCGATCGCGTTGTCCAGACGGTACGACAGGCGGGTGAGAGCACGGCTGCGGAGCGGGGCGATCGGCGCATGGCCCTGCACCACCGTATCGAGGATCGCGCTCTCGTCCTCGTACACGAATTGCCCCGTGACGATCGCCGGGGCGTATTCCGCAAGGGTAAGGGTGAGGAGGGCCGCGAGGACTACGGCTGGGCGGATGGACACTGCCATGTGGGATCCTTCCACTGGCAATGCCGTACGAGATAGGCCCGTACGAACTCCGCACGCACGAACGGCAGCGGGATCAAATCGACCGCGCGACGCGCGAGATCCTCGGCCCGAGCCAGATCGCCATGCAGCCGCCAGTACCGTGCCTCATTGGCCAACGCGAGGGCGTACCAGTCACGTTGTTGGGCCGCGCTCACCCCCGCGTCGAGACGGGCGGCGAGGCGCTGACCCTCGTGGAACAAGGGGAGAATCCGCGGGTCGTCCAAGGATCGAAAGTCCTGCAGCATGCGGCCGTAATTGAGCAGGATACGGGCCTTGGTCGGCCCCTTCTCGTACGCATCGTGCCAGAGCCAGAGGTTGTCGTGCCACACCAACACCCGCGCGTGACCGACAATCACCCACAGGAGCACGAGCGTCGACAGCAGGAGCGTGCGGATCGTCATCAGTACGCGAAACACGTCACTTGGAGCACGTCGGCGGAGGTCCACGCCTGGACCGCGGAGGCCGCGTACCCGTAGTTCGAGATCGTGATGGAGTCGACGGCCGATGCGGTCTGCCGGGTGTAGCTACCCTGGGTCGTACGATCAGTGACTTGGCAGGCCCATCCGGTCGTCGCGGTGGGCATGACCACGACCCCTGAGGTCGCCGTGCCGCCGGTCCCGACATTGATGATGAAGGCTTGCGAGCCGTTCGCGATGATCGTCGGCGTGGTGCCGAACGTGTTGACCTTGAGGGTCGGGGTAAACACCGGATCGAAGGACAACCGCGGGGTCGCCGACATCGCGACGGATCCCTTGAGCCACGCGCCGAAGTTATTCGTGGCCCCCGTGGGCGGGGCTTCCCACACGACGTTGGCCGCGTTGGTCACGCCCGAGGTCACGCCGACGATCGTGTCGACATGCAGTCCGGCGTACGACGTGACCGTCGCGAGCGCCGACGTCGCGAGGCCGAGGGTCGGCTTGATGTAGACGCCATCGATCGTCGCGGAGTTGCCGGCCTGGGGCTGCACGGTGGCCGTGAGCCCGAGGAGCGCCCCGGCGCCGGCCGGCGCCCATGTCCCGCCGAACAGATAGCCGTACACCGTGGACTGCACCGACTGCGGAATGCCGACCGGGTACCCCGGCAACTGGCCCGCAACCCGCGTGGAGTACCCCACGACGGCGAGGACGGCGAGGAGGGCGGAAGCGAGCGTGAGGCGGAGGCGCGTCATGTCTGAATCCTTTCCGAGTGTCCCACGATGCCCCGCGTGAGCCGCCATTCTACCATCGACTGATGCCTACGGAATGTCCCTGGCGATCATCGAGGCTTGCCCTAAACTCGCGGTGCCGCCCGTGATGGCGGCGAACGCCGTGTCGAACCAATAGGCCGTTCCCACCGACAGGCCGGTCACAATCCAGCACGCGCCGTACGGCGCACTCGCGGCGGCCGCCAGGGTCGCGGCGCTGTACTGCTGCACCGGTCCGACTTGGGTTCCTGTGAGGACCGCGCCGTTGAGGGGGGCTGTGCCCGTGCCATACGAGAGTTGTGCCTTGGTCCCATCGTTGGCCGTGTTGTCGGTGAGGTACCCGCCCATGCAGAGCTCGATGCGGCCAGTGCGCGTCGTGAGGGCCCCGGCGAGGCCTGCCATGACAAGCGTGGTGGAGGTTGTGCCGACCGGACTGGCAGGCCCAACGGTTGCCGTCGAGAATGTGTTGCCATTGACCTGGTAGGCAGTCGTGGCGTTCACCGTGGGTGTCGCCAGCGATGTGCCGCTCAACGAGGAAAACGTTGTGCCGGTCGCATCGTACACTCGAAATGTTTGGAGGTTCGTTCCATTCTTCAGGGCGAGAGTGTTGGCGGCGCCGTCTCGCACGAGAATGGTATCCGCGGCAGATGTGGACGTAGCATTTGGTGAAAAGGTGAAACTTCCTGTTGCAATCGTCTTTACCTGTCCGCCACCATCATAATTAAAAGCTACGGTAGGAGCTCCACCAGACGCTACCAATAAGGCACTACCTGTCCGATACAGACCATTATCAGTTTGATTCGCAAACGACAGGCTCGGCGCGGCCGCGGTGCCGTCGGCGAGAGCCTCTCGGCTGGCCCCATTCACCCGCACACCACTGCCGTCGACCCGTTGCGCCTGTACGGACGATCCGAACAGCAGGAGCGCGAGAGTGAGGCTAGTTACAGACCAAGTACGCACTGGCTGTCCCTCCTGTCACCGTCGTGGAAATCCGCGCCCGCATGGCCATGTGGATCCCCGTAATTTGCACGACGTCCGCTTTGCTCACCACGGCCCACGTGACAGTGGCGAGCGGCGCCCACGTGCCGGTGTAACTAGCATCGTGTGCCGTTTCGATCGTGAAGACCCCCGCGCCGGTCCCCGCGCCCCACACGACGTAGATGGCTGTTTCGCGGCACTGAGTCAAGTAGCTTGCGCCCGCCACCGTGCCGTTGCCGGTCGTTTGCGCATTCTGCAGGGTCATTTGGACGACGGGCTTCGTGTCGGCCCGCACGTCCCGCGTGGTATACGTGACAAGGACGAATGCCAGTAGCAAGAGTGGGCCCACCGTGAGGTTCCAGAACGTGTTACGTGTCATGCATCTCATTGTAGAGCCTCGGCATCGGTTCCGTCCGATCGAATTTGCGGATCGATCGGAGGAGCGGCCCAAACGTCTTGGTCGCCAGATCGTCGAGATCTTGCTTGCCATCATCGACCGCCACATTCAACAAGCCCGCCGCAAACGCCGCGAGGGCGAATTTAGTCCGGAGCGGGTAATTGTAGGTCGAATTCCGATCGACAAATTCCGGTTGCTCCACCAGTCCGTACACCCGGACGTTCGACACGCCTTGGGGCAACGGCAACCAGTAGAAGCTCGCCATGTCGGAAAAGTACGCGGCGGGCGCCCCGGTTCCGGTGTTCAAGGACAAATCCAAAGGGAACGGGAGGGTCGGCACGTGGCCACCCGCCTCCAGAATCCGTTTCAATTTGTAGATGGGCAAATTGGTCGTCGGATCCAGAAACCACAGACCATCCATCCGCAAGAGGGTTGAAGGAAACGTCGTCGTCTCCGCGCTGGCAGCCGTCACCACCTGAATCGTCGACGCCAACACGCGCGGGAGACTCGCGGCGATCGTCTCGAAATAATGCTGCGCGATCATCAGGGCCTTGACGGCCCGCCCTTCGTCGGCGCCGCCCGCCGTCACGTCCGATTCGTTATTGAGCGTCGCGATGAGATCGAGGAGATTGGCGACGGTCCCAGGCATCGGCTACCGCCCAGGCCGACGGGGCCGCGGCGGCCGCTCGCGTTGTTCCCGCGCGACTTCGGAGGGGAGATCGCGCGTGCCGCGATCCGCCAGCCAGTTGGCTTCCCCGCGCGACGGGACGATCGAACCGTCATGATGCCGCGCGAACTTGGACCCCGCGCCGATGTTCTTGATCTTGGTAGACTGCCAGTAGTCGTGGCGAATGTCGTCGCGCCGAGACTTGTCGGCCGCCTGCGCGCGGGCTTTGGAGCCTTCGAGTTCCTTGACCACACTGTCGAAATACTTCGACGCGCTGCCGAACGCCTGCACGGAGATCCGATAGAGGTTCGCGAAGATTCGATTGTCGAGCGGCAGCGGGGTACAGGTGTCGACGCCCGCGACGGTCGTGCGGGTCTGCCAACAGAACAGGAGTTGCCAGCCGGGCGCGATCGGGTGCGTGATGCGAGGTTGCTTCATCCACACGAGCCATGGCCGCGAGACGGTGGGCGCGCGGTGCGGCGGCCGGCAGATCCGCAAGTCCGCATGCATCGTGGCTAGCTCGCGGGCGAAGTCCGCGGGGCAGAGCTCGATCCCCTCGCGATCGGGATGCCAGAAATGGTACAGGACGTCCGGCGGGAGCGCCCGCGGGGTTTCGGGAATGAGGGTGCCGTAGGGGATCGGGCGTGGCGCGCGGCCCATGACCCGTTTGAAGGTGTCGTATCCCATGTGATGTCCGAAAAGACGAATGGCCGTCGCAAGCCCAGTCTCGCGGCGGCCATCGCCTGCTCACCCCGCGCCCGCGCCCGCGTCGCGTGTTACTTGAACGTCTTCGTGTGCAGCAACCGATGGCGGTTGACTTCAATCGTCGACGTCTTCATGTGCCGCGACATCCGGCCCCGCGCGCCGATCATGGCTTGCCGCGAGGATTTGTTGAACTCCTCGGTGTGCTCGCAGATCGGGCAGCGGATAAACCCGATCTTGCCGGTCGTCGATTCGATCAGCTTGTCGGGCGTCGCCACGAGTTCGTTCTTGCGGTTGCGGACCCACGGCATGACGTCATCGAGCGACGCGGTGAGGACGTCCTCGGGCCGCATCTGCAAGCGCACACCGAACCGGACGCGCGAGCCGTCGCCCAGGATCTCGGATCGGACCATCTCGCCCGAATCCGCGTCGGTCGCGTACTTGTGCGGCTTGCCCGTGTCGTCCCATTGGAACATCGAGGGGTTGACGAACTGCCCCTGCGAGCGGCGCGCGATCTCGAGCGATCGATCGTGCCAGAGGAGGAAGCGCTCGATCGACGCGCGGATCGAGGCGAATCCCGCCCATTCGACTTTGCGCACGGTCTGGAGGGTTTGCAGGTCGTGGAGCCGCGCCATGAACGGCTCGATCCGCGCCCGCATGACGCCCCGGAATTTCTTGTCGTCCGGGTCGAAGTCGTCGAAGGCCGCGACGGGGGGTTCCTCGCAGTGTTCGAGGAGGAAATGGAGTTCGGGGATCGAGAACATCCCCGGCTCAAACCACTGGGTGGGGTCCACGTCCAGATTGATGTTGCGTACGAGTGCATCCATAGGGCTACGCCTCTACCACTTTTGCTTGCGGAGATACGGCTGCAGGATCACGCACACGCACATGCCGGTCAGCGCGGTTAGGACACCGCCGAAGTTGAGGGCGATCCGATCGCCTTTGGTGATCTGGCACTTCTGCCGCGAGGTCTGCAGGCCGCCGTTCCCACGATCCTTGCGGACGACCGTGTTGATCGTCGCTTTGAGATTGAAGGTCGACGCGAGCATCGTGGCGCCGGCCGCGGCCGCCTGCACGCCCGTACACTTGACGACATCGAGCGTCACGCCGCCGCCGTCGGTGGCAAGCGTCTCGTGGATCTCCGTGGCCGACACCAATTCGTAGTCGCCATCCGCGATGAAGATGGCGGTGTTCGGGGTCGTGAGAATGCCGGCATTGGGCCCGACCGAGAAGTCGATGACCCGTGGCGCCTGCCACGTCAAGGCTTTGGCGAATGGCATGATTAGCTCTCCGCCACGTCTTTGACTTTGAACCCGGACAACGGGGCGTCACACAATAGTTGGAACTGCCCGTACGACACGACCTCGAAGGTGGTGTTGTTCGTCGTGGTGAAGAACGGCGTCATCTCGTCGAAGATCTCGGATAGCGGCTGCGGGACTTCGTTCTCGCCATGGCCGATGAAGAGATGCTCACGGTTGAAGCCGATCAGGGTGTTGGCGTCGAAGAACATCTCCGCGCGCCACGGGATCCCCGAGAACTGGTACGGGGTTTCGCCTTCGGACTTCTCCCCGTCCTTCATTGCGTCCTGATCACGGCCGATGCCCACCTTCGAGCCCAGAGCCTCAACCGCGTTGAGCGCGAAGAACACGTCGGCGCGCAATGACTCATGGTACCGGCGAATGATTGGGAGATTCGAAAGGAAGTCAGTGACGACCGCGCCACCACGCTCACGGGTGGTGTCCATCCCCTGCATGAGCAGGTCTTCGGTTAACGGGCGCAGGGTGCCCGAGTTGCCGAGGAGTGTGGACTGCCAGATCTTGTTGCCGGCAGCCGTGCGGTCGATCTTCCCAAGGTTCCCGACGACCGCCGCGGGGTTGGCCGTGTCGAACCACGCGCGGATGCCAAACGTGTGCAGCGAGCCGGCCGCGGACACTGAATCGGCCACGGTCAGGTAGTCACCCGACGCAGACCCGACAGCCGCGCCGCCCGAGAGCGTTGGCTGGCGGTTCGGCACGTCGATGTCCGTGACGGTCCGCGCCGCGGCGAGTTTCGTGTTGTTGTCGGCCGAGGACATATAGTCGACGACCATGCCCTGATCGACGAAGGGCAGCGCCCGCATCGTTGGGGTCGTCGAGTCCTGTGACGACGAGATGATGCCCAGTTCGCCGAGGCCCGTGCCGCACAGATCCGCGTTCAGCAGGCGGAACACGCGCCGCTTGAACGATTCATCCATGAAGTCGATGGCGCGGGCGAAGGAGTACTCGTCACGGCGGGCGTCCTGCAGCATCTTCCAGGACAAGTCCCACACGCCGTGGAACTCCTGGAGGGCGAACGTCGCCTCCATCGTCGAGGGCTGCGCGCGGCGGGTGGTCTTCGGGCCACCCTCGGCGTGACCCATCCAGACGCCCGCGTTCTGCTTCTGGATCGGCAGGATCCATTGGCCGCGGCCGCCGACGGGGGTCTTCTTGCGGGAGAGGATGCGCCAGAGCACGATCTCCTGGGCGGCAAGGTACACGAGGCGTTCGGTGCCGTACGTGTACCGGAACATCTGAATGACATCGGTCGTGGAGGCCATGTACGTGCGATCCGTGCCCGAGCCGTGAAACAACATGCCGGCGAGGTCATCGCCGCGCAGATGCCGATAGGGTGCCTCGCCCCGCGGCGTCCCGCTGCCGTGTCGTGTGTCGAAGAACCGCTTGCGCGCCTGCTGGCCAGCATCGACGGCGAGTTTGTCCAGTTGTCGGACGAACGCGATCATCCCCGCCACGCGAGTGTTGAGCATCTGGTGGAATTCGGCTGCGGACTTCCACGAGTTCGGTTCGTAGGACGACCACAGATCCCGCGCGATGTCGGCGATCAGCGGAGAGTCGGTGGGCAGCGTCACGCCCTCGGGCACGCCCTTGACGGGGCCCATTTTCGTGACAGCCTCGGAGACGAAGCGCGCGAAATTCGTCTCCTGCTCGCGTTCGGTTGTCCGGTTGGCGACGGTCGCGAGCCGGCCATTCTGCTGCTCGAGCTGCTGGAGGCGCGTGGCAAGGGATGTGATGGTCGCCGCTTGGGTACCGAACCCGTTGGTGACCATATCGCGGGCGTACTTCGCGAGGGTCTTGCCGTCGACGATCGGCATGCCTTCGAGTTCCGCGAAGGGATCCGAGGCCGGCATCCGCGATCCATCCGGCCGCTCGCCGCGCTGGGCCGCCGTGATGCGGGTGAGCAACTGTTGCTCGCGGGAGTCAAGATCGCCGGCCAACTGTTCGAGGAGCTGGACGCCGCGATCGTACGACCCGCGGTCCATGAAGTGCTGCTCGCGCAGGTCGCGCCATGTGCCCGTGCGGCCGTCGCCGAGATCGACGAGGGCGTCGTCGGCTAAGCGGAAGGGTTGCGCGGCGCCCGTGCCACCGCCCTGGGCCGGACCGCGGCCCGATCCCCCCGACGCTGGCGATGCACCCGTGCCACGACCGGCCGTGGAGGCATGGTCACCGCCGCCCGCACCCGCACCGGATCCACCGCCAGCGTCGAGGGGATCGAACAGCGGCATTGCAATCGGAAACAACGCGAGAAGGAAAAGCCTCATGCGTGCGAGTGTGCGCGCGGATTGGCGCGGGCGTCAAGATGCGGAAGTGCCGGGCGATGCGAGGACTAAGCGAACGGCGGGCGCCGTTTGGGCGCCGCGGACGGTTGGCCGGCGGCCGCGCGCTGCTCCGACAGCCCGATGGCGATCGCCTGCTTCGGATTGGTGACGCGCGGGCCGGTCTTCGATCCCGAGTGGAGCGTGCCGGCGTTCATTTCCGAGACGGACTTTTCGACCTTGTTGACACCGCCCGCGAGGGGCCGACGGATGGCCATACCAGACTCCTATTGCGGGCGTGACGGCCCAGAGGCTTGTGGTTGTGGGGGTTGACTCGCGCGTGAACTCGCGTTTTGCGCCATGGCCGTCGCGACCATCGACGGCGCGGCTTGCGCCATGGACGCGGAGGTCTGGATCTGCTTGGTGGCCGCTTCCGTCGTGTCGGCCGCGACCTTGGCGGCCGTGAACTGCGCGGCCTGCGCGACGGCGCTCGCCATCATCTGGGACTGCGCGGCCTCCTGCTGTGACTGTTGGATCGCGGCGAGGAACTGGCGGCACTTTTCGTAGAACGCCATGAACTCGCCTTTGACGGCAGCCGATCCTTCGAGCCATTCGGTCGTCGCCATCGTCGCTTCGAGTTCGTCGAGCATGATCGCGTGATCCCAGAACGGGTACGGGATCTCGGGCATCGTCTGGGAGAGGGGTTCGGCTTTGTAGAGCCGCCCGATCAGATGTTGCGCGAGCACGCGGTACTGACTCTCGCGATCGGTATCGTCCGTGTCGGTGAAGCGGAGTTCGTACGCGATCTTCGAGTAGTCGATCTTGCCCGTGCGGCGATCGGCGTACAGCCCGGCGAGAGGCGAGGCGAGCCGCTCCATGATACGGGCTTCGCGCAGGGCCGAGAATTCCGGAAAGATCGATCCCGGGTCGAACGCGATCGTGTAGTTCACGCCCGCGCGGAGGATCTCGTCGGTGTGGAAGACCAGGACCTCGTCGCGCTTGCCCTTGCCGGCGCCGTGCAGGGTGCGGATCGGTGGATAGAACTGCTTGACGCGGTTGACGCGCTGCTGATGGACGCGCGCCAGTTGTTCGGCGAGATGCTGATAGAGGCCCGAGTCTTCCGAATCGACAATTTCCTGGAAGAGCGGAAGGGCCATCGGGCCGCGGATCTGCCCTGGCATCTGCTTGTGATCGAGGATGTCGACGGCGCCAATGGTCTGCACCAACTCGATCACCAGCTTGATCGAATCGAGGAAGAAGGTCGGGAGTTGCGCGTGCTGCAAGGGGATCACGCGCGGGTTGCCTTGTTCGTCGATGCCGTCCTGGACGTGGCCGTGGATGTCGGTGGGGATGTCGTCGGGCCCGAGTTCCCCGCCGAGGAGGAGGAGTTCGTACAGTTGCGCGTTCGCGGCTTCGCCCAACTGGGACATCCGCTTGTTCAAGAACTTCTGCCCGGGGATCTGGTCGGTCAGGAAGTCCCCGGTCCAGAACGACGTCGTGGGGGCTTCGTAGTGGAAATCCGTGCAGGGGATCTCGCCGTACGGCGTCGCATCGTCGTCGAGCATCACCCCGAACGGCGTGAGGATCGAGCGCCGGCCGTGCGGCCACTTTTTCGTCCCGGGCTGATAGCGCGTGAGGACGACCGTCATGGGCGGATCGTCCTTGTCGAACGATCCCGTGATGGCCGGCAGCATGTCGCGGATATTCATGTTGGCGACGGCCGATCCCCCGCGATCGAGGAGCCGGGAGCGCACGATGCCCAAGTCGCGGTTCAATGACGCTTGGACTTTGGCTTCGACGTCCTCCCCGAAAGTTTCGCCGATCCACCCGAGGGTCTTGACCTGCGCGATGTAGCACGCTTGGTCGTGCCCGAGTTCTTCGATCGTCGGCACCGCACTGTCGATGAAGAAGTTGAGGCCCGACAGGATCTCGGACCCGACCTCGCCGGTGAGGATCGAGTGCTCGACGATCGTAAAACGTTCGGGCGACGCGCCGGCTTGGACCGCTTGCAGGACGGCCGCTTGCGGGAGCGTGGCCTGCGGGTCCGGGTTCTGCGCGTCCCGCCACAAGAGTTGTTGGGTCTCGCCGTCGTACGCCGGGATCGGTTCGTCGGTCGCCGACTCCACCCACGGCGTGTGCTCGATGACCACGCCCGTATCGACGAGCCACGAGAGGCGCTTCCAATGTTGGAGGCGCTCGCGCAGCTTGCGGTCCAAATGCCGGCGCAGGCGGTTCACGACATCGGCATTGTCGAGGGCCGATGGGTCACTGGTGTCGGGCGACGCGTGGAACTCGTTCGCGATCCGAAACAGGTGGCCAATCTTCCGGTTCCGCTGCTTTTTCAGAATGTTAAAGACGAGGCGCAGGCGGTTCTTGGCCTCGTCCTTGTCCATGGGGCGCGCGAAGATCGCATCGCGGGCCTGGCCGACGTACTGCTCGCCGAAGCGCATCGCGAGGTTGAGGATCATCCGGGCTTCGACGCCGCCGCGCATGCGCCACTTCTGGGATTGGAGGCGCTTCCAATCCTTCGAGAAGTCGGAGACATCCGGGGCGGTTTTCCGTGACCCGCTCGCGCTCGCCATGGCTAAAGGCCACCCAGGTGGGGATCGTAGTCGTCGCGCGCCGTGAACCGATCGTCGCGATCGGCGTCGGAGCGGCCGTCGCCGTCGCGCGGCACAGTACCCCTGGGGGTACTGGGTACCGGCGCGCGGTTACTGGTTGCCACGGGGGCCGCGGGCGAACGGGACGGGGGCATCGTCCCCGCCGGCCGTCGGGGCAGCGGCCTGCGCGTCGCGCGCGGCATCCGTGAGACTGGTGGCAATCCGTTCCTCCATAGCGTGGCACTCGTCGACGAACCGTGCACCGTCGCGCGACCAGAATTCCAGAAGGGTCATGACGATCGGCGCCTGGGTGATCAGGCCGCGCGAGGTATCTTCGCGGACGGTGATCTTCTGCAGAACGTACTGCACCTGGTACCGTAAGGCTTCCACCTGACGGTCGAGGATGTTGTGCATCTCAATGAGTTGCCCGAGTTGGCTTGACCAGAGGGTGGAGAGTTCGTCGATCGACTCGACGATCGTGTCGACGCGGCGCTCCATCTCGCCGGTCCACGACGGCGTACGGGGTGAGAGCGGTGGCGGCTGTTGGGGGCGGGGCTTGTGACCCATGGGTCGAAGGGTACACGACCCGGCCGTGCACGTCTACAGGTTAATGCGCGCCTAGGTGTGTGTCCCCGGCCGGCGCCATGAGGGCGCGCCAGTTCGCGTGGCGGGCGATCTCGCGTTGGACGAACGATTGGCGCGGCGCGGCTTGGAGGTGTTTGGCGCGCGGCCGCCGCGAGAGGATGTGTTCGAGACAGTCGAGGGTGTGATCGGATTCCTTGACGCGCTCGAAGCGGCCCGCGGAGTTCGTGTCGTCCGGCCACGTCGCGTGCTCCAATTCCCAGGGGAGAATGGAGAGCCACGGGGCAAGCCACACGCGATGGTTCTGGAAGTACTCCCGCGCGATCTCCACGCGCAATTCCAGCTTGCGGCTGTTGCCCCGCAGATGGATGTTGTAGTGTTTGAGTTCCTCTTTGAACTGGGAGTTCTCGTCGCACCACCCTTTCAGGCGCGTGATCCCCGGCGTGTACGCCGCGGCCGCCGATCGCACACGCCGCGCCCATTCGGGGACGGAGTCGCCGAGGAGTTCGATCGCGCCGCCGACGTAACGGTAGTTGGGGAATTCCTCCACGACGAACGCGTCGAGGGTCTCGGGCGGGAAGAGGACGAACAGCGCGGACATGTACGTGCCCGTGTCGCCGGCCATCGTGAATTTCCACGAGGGACCGATCGGGCGGCGCAGATCCGCGGGGCTCAGCACACGCGCCCCCCTCGGCCGTCGGCGGGCTCAGTACGCATGAGGGTACTGGGTACCGTCAGGCCGTCGCGAAGTACGCGTACGGGGCGCCCGCCACGTCGGATTGGATCGACAGGCGGGTAATGCCGCCTTGGCCGCCCGGCGTGTCCGCGAAGAAGATCATGGATCCGGGCGCGAGGACTTCGACGATCCCCTGCGCCCCGGCGACGGGCGTCCAGCGGACGGTGAGATTGGCGACCGGCGAGTTGTTGCGGACCATCGCGGCCCAGAGGGTCACACCCGCGACCGGCGCGATCAGGTCGCGGGCGGCGGTGTCGGGGAGCGCTTGGGTGTCGTCGAAGATCCCACGGGCCGGATCGTAGAACATGAACCCGATTTGCTGGGTCGAGGGATTGCCGGCACTGTCGACGGTCGGCAGAATCAGCGGGAAACTGGCGGTGTAGCTCACGGAAGCGTCTCCTCTGTACCCAGGGGGGTACTGGGTACTGTAGCACGCGCCTCGTGGTCGACGAGGAACTTCGGATCCCAGAGCAGCGGATGGCGTTCGGGCGTGAAGTGCCACTCGGGATTGCCCTTGGCGAACGTGTAGACCTTGCCGATGAACCGCCCGAGTTGCCCTTTCCACGCGATGGCGAACCGCTCGCGCGTCATGATCCCCCCAAGCTCGGGGTCATCCCGATCGCGCGCCTTCTGGTCGAAGGTGAACGGGTTTTCCTTCGCGTCGACACAGCAGGTGCAGTGCCAGTCGGGATCGTGGCCGTGCGCGTAGTCGTGGAAGACCCCGACCCACGGGCGATCGGGCGTGGTCGGAAAGAGGGCCTGGCCGCGCAACTCCCGCAGGTTTTGGGAGAGGCTCGTATAGACCTCGAGGCCCGGGAGTTGGTACGCTTCGGTGTAGACGTACGCGATCCGCTTCTTCCCCTTCAAGCCTTCCTTCCGTTCCCACGACTTGCACACGAACTCCGCGCCGTTCGCGAGGGTCAGCTTCATACGGCCGTGCGCCGAATCCTGATGGAGCGTCCGGTACCGCATCCGCATGCCGCCGTCCCCGCAGAGGAAGTCGATCAGGTACTGGAATTCGGGTTCGGACGTCGAGTACTCGAACCCGATGAAGTCCAGGTGGCACTCGGCGCCGAGGATCGCGAAGCCCGCGGCCCACAAGGCCGAGTAGAAGGATTTGCCCGCTTTGAAGGCCGCGAGATCCGCGATGATGTGCGCCGCCCCTCCAGGGCGTGGCGTAATCGCGCGGCGCACAATGGCACACGGGATGTCGCGGATCGTGCGGGTACCGACAACCATCGCGGCTTTGGGACAGTCGATCGCCGGGATCAGGACGTCTTCGTAGGTCCCGCCGGGGAGCGGGGCGTGTGGCTGCAGGGACCAACCCTCACTGGCGAGCCGCCACTCCGCTTGGTGGGTCAGAGGCAGAATCCCGTTCGCCTTGGCCACGCGGCGACGGAAGTCGGCCACCAATGCATCCCGTTGCGCGAAGGTCACGAGCGGGGCTCAGTACCCAGGGGGGTACTCCGTACTCCGTACTCCATCCTGCGCGTCAACTTTCCTTCGTCGTGGGGATCGTGGCGAGGGTCGGCGGCCCGAGGGCCGTGCCGATCGTCCCGGCCATGAGGTCTTTGACCATTTGCGCCCACGGGCCGTCAGGCTCACCCTCGCCCTTCGTCAATTCCACCAACGCTTCCCGCGCGTCACTCAGTTTCTTGAGTTCGTCGCCTGCGGCATGCTCGAACGAGTGGGCGTAGAGGAAGTAGGCGAGCTCCGCCGCATGTTTGTCGAGGGCCAACTCGATCCGCTTGTCGGCGTCGAGGCAGTGCCACTCCGCGCCGTTGAACGCGACGACCGCGGCGGCCATCAGCGGATCGTTCGCCCAGGCCTGCACAGCCACGGCTTGTCCATCGGCCGACTGCACGTGGGGGGCACAGTACACCAGTGCCTGATCCGCCGGCACGCCCGCCATGATGATGCGGACGAACGTACGGGCGAGGTCCACGGTCAGCCGGGGGATGGGCTCAGTACCCAATGTGGACGTGCCGCTTGGCATGCGGGTCGTGGCGCGCGGCGCGTGCGATCGGCGCGTGTCCTTCGCGCCCTGCGCGCGGAAGTTGGCGAGGCGTTCGGGCGATCCATGTCGCGTGGCCGATTGGGTCTTGCGGGGCATAGGGCTCTTTATACAGGAGGGTACCGGGTACTGCAAGGGCCGCCTGGGTACTGAGCCCCCCGTGGCCGACTGATGAACGGGCGTGCGTGAGTGAATGCCGGGCGTTGGGCGTTCCCGATTGGGAGGCGGGCACGCGATCCCGCCCCGCCTGGGTCGATCCCCCCTCCCCCCACCATGCGGCCAAGGACTTTGCGGAGTAAAGTAGTTGACGTGCCCAAGGACTCTGCAGCCTGGACCCATTACGTCGATCAGCGTAACGGAGTGGATGGGTCGCGGGACACCGATGCGCGCGACGCATGGGTAAGGGACGGGGGCCGACGGCGACACCCGACACGCACGGGCGCACGCATGCGCGGGTGTGCTGCTGTGTGGCGCGCGGCCGGGTGGGCTCAGTACGGAAGGAGGATCGGCCGATCGGCGACTGGGCGTACGCCGCATCGGCCCGACACCTGGGGAAATGCCGGGCCGATCGGCAGTCGCCGCGTGCAGGGCTCAGTACCCAGGAGGGTACTGGGTACTGCAATACGGGTACTGGGCTAGCCGCACGCGCGGAGGAGGACGGCACACCCATAGACGACGGCCAGCCAGATCAGCACATGCCAGGCACCCGTGGAGGTGGCCGCACCGTGTGCGCTGGCGAAGTGCGCGAGCAGGCGATGATACGCGCGCGACGCCTGGAGTGCCCGTCGGCACTGGGCGACACCGCGGGCCGACGGTTGATCGAGCGTCGCCAGCCCGCGGACAATAAGCGTAGACAGATCCGCCGGGGACACGGAGAACGGCCGACCGTCGTCCTCACCCGTGAGCGTCAGGAGATGGCGATCGGCCTGCCATTGGGTGACGCGCAATCGTCGTGGCACGTGCGCCATCTCGGCGAGTGGCGCCCGCAGTACGAACACGCGGCCGCAGAGTTCCGAGACCGTGCGGCCGATCGCCGCGACGATCGGATCATGCGTCTGGTCGTGGATTAAGCGCATGACACGACCTCCCCGAATGGCGCCGACTGCCGGCGGCCGCTCGCGCACCAGAGCACGGGGTACTCCGGTTCCTCAGCGGGGAACGATCCATCCAGATCCGTGAGATAGACCAGCACCGCGGGCGGATCGTCGTCGGCCGCGATGGCCTCGAACACAGGCGCGAAGGCCGTCCCACCTCCGCCCTTTGCCGTGAGGGTGATCGAATCGCCTGGCTCGTACCGCTCGCGCGCCTGCAGTTCGGCATCGCAGTACAGGACGTCGACGCGCGTCGGTTGCATCTCGTCGACGATCGCCCGCAGTTCGGCTGTGAACTGCGCGAGCAGCACACGGTCAATGGATCCGCTCGTGTCGATCGCGACGGCAATCGGCCCGCACGTGATCGACCGCAGCGACGGCAAGTACAGCCCACTGGCCAAGTACCGCACGGATGGCCGCGTCCAGGTGTAGTCGGCCCGCGTCACTTGCTGCACGAACCGCCGCAAGGCCGATCGCCAGTCGACGCGCGGCGCCGTCTGATCGAGGATGTCGCGCGCCAATCCCGCCGGCAGCTTGCTGCGCCCGCTGGCCATGCGCGCGGCCGATTGCGTCACTTGCTGCCAGTCGGCCTCTGTCAGGGTGTCGTCGGCCGGCCGGCCGTCGTCGCCGGCGCCCGGATCCGGTTCGGGCGCATCGCGGACTTCGCCCTGACCGTCGCCCACGCCCGATCCGCCAGACGATTGCGGATTCGGTGGTGGCAGGCGATCGTAGATCCATTCGGCCGACTTGCCGACGTACTGGGGATTGTGCAAGGCATTGGCCGGCAGGGTGAACCCGGCCGACGTGATGATCGGATTGATGGCGTAGTCGCACGCCACGTTCCACTGGCGCGCGTCGCGCGCATCGCGGCGCCACGGATGCCCGCATGCGCAATGCATCACTTCATGGGCGATGACCGCGGTCAGTTGATCGTCGGTCAGGCTATCCACGAACGTGGGACTCACCCCGATCGAGCGGCCGTCCGTCCAGGCGGTACCCGCCGTCGGATCCTCGACGATCCGCAACTGCAAAGCGAGCACGCCAAAGAACGGTTGATCGAGCAGAAGTGTTGTCCGGGCGATCTGGACGCGCCGAAGGGTAGCGGTCAGGCTCATGATCGGCCGCCTTTCACCTTGACCACGGATCCGTCACGCGCGACGCGCACGCGCGTACCGTTGACCGCGACGCGCAATCCGTCACGCAGCGCCGCGCGTGCGATGTCCTCTGTCAGTCGGATATCATCGCAGTACGTCATCCCGTCCTCCGTCCCTTCGACGTGCGACAGGAACGCGGTACCGCGCGGCGTGCGCGCGGCGATCGAATAAAACCCCTGTCCGAAAATCTCGACGTCGGCCATGCGCGTCATACGTACACCCCTTTCATGGCGTCGAGGATCGCCGTCGCCTTGGTGGCCGTCTGAGCCCGCAGCGTATCGTCGTGGCGCAAGTGGTCCGGGTCACGCATGGCCAATTCCCGTTCCACCCGGACGCGCATCTGTTCGAGTTCCGGATCCCCCGTCACGTTCAGCCGGCGCAGGCTGTCGCAGATCTCCCGCGCGTTCGTCACGAGGGTATCGCGAAAGACGGCCGACGGATCCCCGAGGCGTTCGGCCATATGCGCCACGACGTCGTGGAGACGCGTCCAGGCATCCGTCACGGCCAACTGGGTCGCCGCGTGGACGCGCGACTGGATGGTCGATTCGATCGTCGCGATCTGGTCGTTCGCCAAGTCCACCCGGATGTCACCCGCGGCCGGCAACGGGGCGTACTGCACGTCGAGACGAAAGCGACTTCGGAGATCATCGGTCGTCGGGTAGTCTTCGTCTTTGTACAGCCCATTCAGGAGTCGCGCCGCTTGCGCGCGCATGGATGGGTAGTCGGCCACGAACGCATCGACGGCCGTATCCAGGGCCCGCCGGGTGTCGCGGTACCACTGCTGGTACGTCATGTAGTTGGCCGTCGGCAACAGGCGCCAGCCTTCGTCGCTCCACGCGAGGGTATGCGTGTAGTGCTGCGCACGGATCGACGAGAGCAGCGCCGAGAGGGTTTTGTACGCAGGTGCGTCGCCGGGCAACAGATGTTTATTGTAGCGGCCAGCGTCGGTCGATGCGGCGTACTGGGCGTTGACCTTGTTCGTCACTTGCTTGTCGTACCGCCGGGCTGACCATCCGGAAATGGTCAACCAGACGAGAAGGGCCCGCGAATGAATCGTCGTCGTAGGGGTCATGGTTCGAGTCTCCTATCACGTGAAACGGGTTTACGAACGCTTGCCGGAAATGAGCGCACCGAGATCCGACGTGGCCAGCTTGACAAACGCCGTGGTTTGGATGATCCCCGGCTGCCGCTGCATGGCGTCGCGCACCAGGAGCACGCCGAATTCGCCATGGCCGTCGTCAACCATGCGACCGACGAACCGCGCGACGCGGCCGAAGTTCGTTGGCAGGGTGCGCGCGGCGAGTGCCGATGCGAGCGCGTACAGGGTGGCGGGCGACGACGGGACGGCCGTACTGTCTGGATCGAGGAGAATCGCGTCGACGGATGGCAACTCGCGGTACAACCGCAGGAACGCCAAGAACTCCGTGGCCGCCCCTTCGCCCACCGCCCCGGCGAAGGCTTGCACCTGGACGGCCGGCGGCAGTCGCAGGGCGAGCAGGCGCGCGAGATGATGCCACGTGCGCGGAACCGGCGAATTCACGAGATCCGCGCTCGCTGCGAATTTGCACAGCAACTCAGGCCGGAACCGCAGGAACGCGATTAGCTCCGGCGGCAAGTCCTTGGCGATCGCCCACGTACACCAATCGTCGACGTCGACGGTCAACTCGACGATCGCGCCGAAACGCGACTTAACAGGCTCGAGCACGCCACTGACTCCCGCCCGATCCGTACGCCGATTGGTCGCGGCGATGAACGTCACGTGATCCGACAGGCAATGGCCGTTCACCCGACGTGCCAGCAACAGCTGCATGTAACTGGCCTGGACGGCCGGCGACGCCTGTCCGAGGTCATCGAGAAACCACACCGTCGGCCGATCGGCCTGTAGGGCCTGCTGTAGCTCGCCAAACGGCAGGAACGTGGCCGCGCCGTCGACGACCCACGGTAGGCCCTTCGCGTCGGTCGGATCGGCAACCGCCGGATGCGAGAGAATCAGATCGGCGCCCGCATCCATCGCGGCCTGGGCGACGAGATCCGACTTGCCGATCCCCGGCGCTCCTGTGATCAGGACGGGGATCCGGGCGACGATCGTCTGCGCGAGCAAGGCCAGTAACTCTGTCGGTCGCATATCACACCCTCCAGTGATGGATCCTACGTCAAGCGTCAAGTAGTGTCAAGCGTGAAGTGACACCCGCCGCGCGTCGCCCATGCGTCGTCTGTCGCGCAAAGGGGACACGTGCGCCAAACCACTTTACGGCGCAAACCTCTCGCGGCCCGAAAGTTCTCCGCTCTGCCAAGGCCCGCGCGTATTTCGCGCTTGACATCCGCCCAGGCCTGCCGCTACGGTTGGGGGTGCCGCGGACTAGGGGATTTTCCCTCGCGGACTAGGGGGTTTTCGTGACGCATGTCCTCGCGCTCGTGCTCGTCGGGCTCTGGCTCCCGCAGGCGGCGGCCGTCGCGCCGCGCTCGCCGATCGTCTACATCCCGGAGTCGATCGATTCGCTGCAGACCACGACCCACACGCATGTGCAAGTGGCGGGGACCGTGGCGGCCGTCACGTCCCGTACGGATCGGGCGCTCGAATTCCGCCTGACCGACGCGCATGGCCACGCCGTGACGTGCGTGTTGCCGGCCGGCGCCAGCCAGCCGCGCGTGGGCGTGGCGATCATCGTGTCCGGCACCCTCCGCCTGTACGCGATCGTCGAACAGGTCGGGAAGATCGTCGAACTCGTGGTCGAGACGATCGTGCCGGTCGAGGACTAGAGGGTTTTCGTGACGCGGACGTGTGTCGCCTGTCGATCGGTTGCGCAGCGTCGCGGGAAAGGGTACCGACATTTCCATGCGGTTGGGACCGGTGCGCACCCGCGGTGGATCTGCCATACGTGTTGGCGCACGGTGCAGGCATTTGCCGATCGGTTGCGCGGCCACACCGACGAGGCCGATCAGCCGCTCGCACTGTTTACGAGTGCGTCGGCCGACGACGGGCGGTGGTGGAATGCCGACGGAACGGCTGCAAGAAAAGCACCATGGACATGGGGGCGACGATGACCGATGAAGAACGCGAGAAGGAACCGGCATTCGCCGAACGGTACGCGCAGTTCTGGGACAGCACCCGCCGGGACGTACAGCGGTGCGCGGTGTGTGGGGTCGTCAACGCCTCGAATGCGTACGTGAGGTTCCGCACGGAGTTCAACCAATGGCTCTGCATGCGCCACTGGGTCGAGGCGCTGAACCTGCGCGATCGGCTGGCGGGTACCGATCGCCAATTCAACGCACGGGAGTACTGGCCGAACGGGACGAAGGGAACGGCGGTACCCAGTACCCCCACGGGTACTGTGCCCTCGAAGGCCGGCGTGCCATGAGGCCCGTGAGCCGCCAACGCCGCTGGCAACTCGCGCGGCTCGCCGCGGGGGCGGCCGCCGGCCGACGCCACAGGGACTTAACGGAGTACGTACTACGTAGTAGTACTATAGACCGTCTTTTGGGTATTGAATCTACTCATATAGCGGTCAATCCTCTATTTCCTTGAGCAAAACGCCCAAAAGTCATCGAAAGTGGTGTCAGTCCCTCGATCGATTGGCGTGGGGTTCAGGGTATCGAGGTACGTGATTCCATTACGTACCCGCGCGATTTTCGGCCTGAACATGAGGGACTTGACACGCGGGACATGATTTCTATAGGCTCCCGCGCATGCCTTATCGTGACCCGTCTGCGCGCCGCCGTGCCAGCCGTCTGTATTACGCCGAACGCGTGCGGCCGCAACGGGAGGCCCAGGCTGCGGTCCGTGAACTCGAAACGGGGGCCGCGAAGAAAGGGTACCTCAACGCCCGTTTGCCGATGCAGATGATCGCGCGGCTGGTGCGGATCAAGGACGAGGGGATCGCGACGGGCCAGTACCCGTGGCGATCGGTGTCTGCCGTGATCGAAGCCCTCCTCCTCCGCGGGCTCGAATCCATGGCGGGCGATCCCTTCATCGACGAGATGCTCCAGTACCTCCGGGTGACCTCGCAGATTGAGGGGATCGCCGCGCATCGTCGCGAGGCCCAGGCCGCGGTGTCGCGCTTCAAGGTGGAGATTGGTGAGCTCCTGAAAATCAAGGCGAACGAACAGGCCGTGCAATACTTCCATTCGATCTATCATGACTTCCAACAAATGGATGCGAACGTGTGGCGCGAGTGGGCCCTCGAGGAGATGCGGAAGGCGTACCCCGTGCTACATAAGGCCATGCCGCACGCCGTGATCCTGCGCGGGCCGCGCGACCGCCGGAAGGCTGCACGCCGATGACCCGCATCCCGACGCCCACGGACACCGATCGGATCGCCACGGTGCGCGCCATTCTCCACACGATCGTCCGCATCCTGCCGCTGATCGATCTCCGCACGACTCTCGCCCTGCACGAGATCCAGATGGTCGACGACGAGCTCGCCGAGATGCTCACCCATTTGGACTACGTCACGACTGGGGTGATGATCGACTCCATTCGGGCGTACGTGCAAACGCACCCACGCGTCGTGCCGGCGCCCGTGATCCTCGATCCGATCCTCATGCCGCCTGGGGCTGGGGTGGCGGCTGGCGGCGACCTGACCATGTTCTCGGGGCTCGTGCGCCGGACGCGCCAGACCCGTACGCCGCGGGTCTACAAAGCCCGATCGGCGGCGTGGTCGCTCACGCGCGAGGATCTCTGGACGCTGTACGATCTGCATGGCGATTGGTGGGGCGTGGCGCAGCACTTAGGGTTCGGGGCCTCAACCATGGACGCGCTCGTACGGATGAAGAACGCCCAACTGCGCCATCGGCCCGCGCGTGAAGAGGAGCCGGCATGAAGTCTCCGCGTGATCTCGGGTTGCCGTTCGACGACTGGCGTCCGGGTCAGCGGTTGGCCCTCCGCACGATCCTCGCCGCCCGCACGCCCCATGTCGTACTGAATGCCCCCACCGGTGCGGGGAAGTCGACGATCGCCTTAGCCCTCCCTGCGCTCGATGACCGTCGCCATGTGATTCTCACCGCGACCAAGGGCCTGATGGATCAATATGTCGGCATCTCCCCTGACCTCTTCGACATCCGTGGCATGGCGAACTACGAATGTCTCGCGGCGCGCGACGAATTCAAATCCTATTTCCCGGTCAAGCGGCGCTGGGTGGGCTGTGACGACGGCCCCTGTCATTCCGGTGAGTCCTGCACCCTCAAGGATCTGGGGTGCACCTACTTCGATCGGTACCGCTCGGCCCTCGCCGCGTCCGCGGTCGTCACGAATTACTCGTACTGGCTCGCCATGCGGCGGTACGGCAAAGGGCTCGGCGTCTCCCAACGGTTGGTGTGCGATGAGGCCCATGCCCTCCCGGAACAATTGATGGCGGCCGGGCGGATCGAGATCCATCGCTCGCTGCTCGGCACACAGCGCACCCCCGCGCACGTGACCGGGTGGAAAC
>WNFI01625609.1_pt1 | contig 46069 bp, 38 predicted proteins | sample 5400471 | NCBI WGS metagenome assembly WNFI01 (sample SAMN13153348, study PRJNA577476) | soil metagenome | isolation source: 100 cm saprolite on Douglas fir-dominated hillslope | place: USA:California | collected 2013-09-17
GGGGCCGAACAGGAGGCCGGGATCCCGTATTGGATCTGGCTGGCCATGCCGCGCATGTTTCCGGAGCAAATGCCGGGTAATGGCGGCTATGTCGCACTCGGTATGTCATGGGAGCCGGGTGTGGAGATGCCGGCCGGCTTCTCGAAGAAAAGGGTCGGTTATGTCCGGGTAGCTGGAAACTGCGCGCTGTGCCATGCTGCGTCATATCGTCTGGGGCCGGATGACGGGCCTGATGTGGTTCCTTTTGTTCCCGGCAGGGGCAGGGACGTCCAGAGCTTGCTTGCGTTCTATAAGAATTGCGCAGAAGACCCGCGGTTCAATGCAGGTGAAATCCTGACCGAGGTCAAGTCAGCAACCAAACTCTCATGGTCGGACTGGCTACTCTACAAATTCTATTTGATCCCGCAAACTAAGAAGAAATTCATCAATCAAGATACGGTGATTATTGATTCCTACCTCCGGCTTCACAGCCGCGATCCACACTCGAAAGAGCTGCTCTCGCAGCCAGAGATGAAGGCCTTTACTGAGGCGCTTAAAGACATTCAATCTCCGGTGTATCCGCTGCGGGCGGATGCAACGCTCGCCGCTCAGGGCAAGCAGCTCTTTGCCAATCATTGCAGCTCCTGCCATGCGGCTGACGGTAAGCAGACAGGCACCGTGATTCCCATTGGGGAACTCGATACCGACCGCGAGGCGCTCAAAACGACAAATGCACAAGGATATGTCGCCCGGCCTCTGAATGGTGTTTGGATGCGCGGCCCCTATCTCCACAATGGTTCGGTGCCGACAGTGCGGGATCTGCTAGATGCGACGCGGCCGCCAAGCTTCTACAGCGGCAACAACCTATTGGACACCAAAAAGCTCGGCTTCATCTCCGATCTGGCTAAGCCGCAGGAGAAAGGGATCCATTTCACTCGTTACGACACATCGCAACCAGGCCGTAGCAACTCTGGCCATCTCTACGGAACCAGTCTCTCTGACCAGGAAAAAGATGCAATCGTCGAGTACCTAAAAACACTGTGAGCTTGCTGAATCAAAGGTTACGTGTGGGACAGTTTCGACCGGTTGGATCCTGGTGCTTCGATTCCATCCAGAGCAAGAATTTCTTTATTCGAAGGCTGGAACGTTTTGTGCCCGAATTTCACAGCACTAAGAGAATGCCAACACCCGGCCTCATTTCTTGCCGGCCGGGTGTTGCGGTCCACGGGCCTCACGCAGTTTTTATTGGATCGTCAGGACCACGGTGGTTGCGTGACTCAATATGCCACTCGTGGCTGTGATGGTCAGCGTGCGGTTCCCCGCCGCAGCCTTCCTTCCTGCGTTGACTGTCAGGGTCGACGTTCCCGAGCCGGTGACCGAAGTGGGGTTAAAGCTCGCGCTGACTCGCGAACCCAATCCGCTCACGCTCAGACCCACCGCTCCCGCGAATCCATTCGTTCCGGTGATCGTCACCGTGTAACTGCCCGATGAACCTCGCGTCACGGTGAGCGTGGCTGGAGAAGCCGAAATGTTGAAATCAGGATTCGGCGCTGGATTCACCACAAGTGTCACTGTGGTGGAATGCACCAAGCTGCCGCTGGTTCCGGTGATGGTTAGGGTGTATGTCCCGGCCGGAGTGGACGTGCTCGTGGTTACCGACATCGTCGAAGAGCCTGAGCCGGCTACCGAAGTAGGATTGAAGCTGGCACTCGCACCGGAGGGCAAGCCGCTCGCGCTGAATGTCACGTTACCGGTGAAGCCGCCCGATTCTGTGACAGTTGTGGTGTAGGAAGTATTGGTCCCGGCCGTAACCGTTGCTGAAGCCGGCGTGGCCGAGATAGAGAAATCGCCCACAACGGGAGCAGTCACTACCAGCGTCACTGACGCGGTATGACTCAGCGTCCCGCTGGTACCAGTGATGGTCAATGGGAAGCTGCCCGTTGGCGTCGTCGCAGCCGTTGTGACGGTCAAGGTAGAAGATCCCGAAGTCGTGACCGATGTGGGATTGAAAGTGCCGGTCGCGCCGGCGGGCAATCCGGTCACGCTGAAACTCACAGTCCCGGTGAATCCCCCGGAAGGAGTTACCGTGGCTGTGTAAGTGGTGCTTGCGCCCTCGGTAACCGTTTGTGAGGCCGGGGTCGCGGAGACTGCATAGTCCGGCGCATTCGCGCAGTTGGTAAATTTGAAGTTGCCGATGCGCGTGCTCCAGTTGAAGCTCCCCGTGGATTTCAGGTATTCGGTGGTGTACCACATGGTGCAGTCGTCCGCCGGATCCACGCTGAGGTTGCTGTAATCGCCCCAGCGGGTAAGGCCGCCGTTCTGCGACCCGGTGCCGTCTTGAATGGTGAGTTCACTGGCGAGAGTTCCCAGTGGATCAGACGCCGAGCGCCCAGTGAAGCGGATGCCCGGGTTGATGCTGCTGCTGGAAACGCTGTATCCTACAGCAAGGTTGCCCACATGGTCCATGGCCGCGCTGCCCATCCAGCGGAAATTGGCGTCCGGAGCAAAGGTTCCCTGCTGGAAGATCGTGGGCGTGGCGCCGGGAGTTCTGATTTCATACCAACGGATACCCACGCTGCTTCCCGCCACGATGGAGTGGTTAACGACCAGAGCTTCGTGATCGCCAAAATTGCGGTATGCCAGCCGGTACATGAGTCGGTCGGCGAGTGAATCGAGTTGCTGGTTGGTGCCCAATTGCGGAATGCACGTGCCGCCTCCGTTGCACGCGGCAGAAAACGCAGCTACTGGAATGTTCACCGGTCCGGTCAAAGTTGCGGTGCCGGCCGTGAAATTGATGTTGCTCATCTTGAACATCGTCAACTGATTTGTGCCAAACTCCACAAAGTAGGCGGGTGAACCTGCGGGCGGCCCCGTGGCGCCGTCGATGTCGGCGGGAAGTTCTCCGCCAAACGCGGTACCGAGTTGGAAGCAGATCTGCGTGGCCGGATTGCCAGCCAGCATGGCGGCGCGGTCGAAGGCACAAAGCTTGGAACCCGCGAACGTCGAGCCATTATTAAAGATGTTGTAGGTAACAAGGTACGCGGTGTCCCAAACGCCCAACTTGGGGTAGTCATTGAATTGAACAGTGCCATAGTTGAACGCATAGACGTTGAATGCGCCGGTGGCGTCAGAGGTTTTGGATACTGCTACGCACTGCCAGTAACCCTGTGAGCCGCCGTTCGTCACCGAGAACTGAGTGAGCACCCACCGGTTGGCTGTCTTGTCATATTGGGCAATGGGATCACCGTCATTGTGAACCGCGCAGGGATGCGTCGCGCCCAGCGCTTGAAATAAAGTGTTGCCGGCGAGCGGGCCAGCCAGCAAAGTACCCGTCTTGGAAAACACTGCGAAAGACTCGTTCACCCATTGCACCACCTGGGTTGCGCCCACGGAGAGATTCGTGTCTGGCGGAGCGGCGTTCGGAGTGAAACCGAAGGCGCCCAGTCCGACTCCGTCAAAGCTTGATACAGCTCCAACAGAAGGGGCCGCAAGACTAACTGCCGCCGACTGTAGAGCGGTATCAGGGGTAGGCGCCGCGGCACCCGTCACTCCAGCGCGCGGAAGCACACGAAGGGGCTTCTCGTGATTGCCAAAAGTGATTGGCATCGAAACCATGTCGCGCACCGGAATGGTTTCAGCGTGATCGCCTCGGCTTACTTCAGCCCGGCCAACTTGGTCCGGGGAAGCCGCTAAGCCAATGGGTTTGTGAGATTGGGCCGCTAGCGAAGCGGGAAGCAGTGACAAAGCAACAATCAGGGAAAGGACGCTGAACTTACCGGCTGCGATGCTCCTCATGGAGGTACCTCAGGGAGTTGAAATTTTGCTTGCGTGTCGGGCGCGAGATATCCAATTAACAAGCCGTATGAAGTAAAGTGCCGAACAGAGCTTCTAGTTCCTGTTTTCCGTCGGGCTTCTGACCCGATCGCCTCCGGTGCGTTCGCGGAAGCATATCAGCAGAGCTGGCCAGCTGCAAACCTGGAACTGGGCTTCGCAAAGCATTCTCTTGCAATGGAAAAATTTCGTGCGAGCAGCATGCGAGCAGCAGAGGATCGAAGAGGAGCTAAAGGAATTCAGGCTGGTATAAGCATTTGTAATGGTGCTCACAGAATTATTAATTTGACTAATCTCGCTCTAACCTTCAAGATAAGCGAACTCGGGTATGAGAATTCGCCAGAGCGTCGAAAAATCTCCATCGAATCAATGAACGCTGAACCTCAAATCGTGCCAGTCAAGTTGCCGGGTAATCGGCCGCTGTTCGCCGGGCGTGCGCGCAGCGCTGCTAATGTGGTCGTGGTCGTTAGCCTGATTAGCATCATTCTGCTTATTCCAGGATGACGGCCTGAGCAAAACGAGACGAAATTAAAGGCCGTCATCAAAAGATGATGGCCTTTGAACTTTACCGGAGAACGAACATGCCATTGACCGCAGTAAGAAGAAGCATGAAGACCAAACCTGGCCCCGAGGCCGCGCCGGAACAGATGCGTGGCGCGCGGATCCTTCTGGAAGCTGTGGCCCGAGAAGGTGTTGACACCATCTTCGGCTATCCCGGTGGAGCTGTGCTGCACATATACGACGAGCTGGCGCGCATGGCGCCGCAACTTCGACACGTGCTGGCACGCCACGAACAAGGCGCCATCCATATGGCGGAAGGCTACAGCAAGGCAACGGGAAAAGTGGGCGTGGTGCTGGTGACATCCGGGCCAGGCGCAACCAACGTGATTACTGGAATCGCCAATGCTTACATGGATTCTACGCCGCTGGTGGTCATTACCGGTCAGGTGCCGCGTCCGATGATTGGTACCGACGCGTTCCAGGAAGTGGACACCGTCGGCATCACGCGGCCCTGCACCAAATACAACTACATGGTGGCGAACGCGGATGAACTGGCGCCGATTGTGCAGGAAGCGTTTTACCTGGCACGAAGCGGCCGACCGGGGCCGGTATTGATTGACGTGCCCAAGGATGTAACAGCAGAGATGGGCACGCCGTCAAAAGCGACATCGCTTCGGCTACCAGGATACAAGCCGTCACTGGCCGCCGAGCAATCGCAGGTTGATGTGGCGATGGAGCGAGCGCTGGCTGCAAAGCGTCCCGTGCTGTACGTGGGCGGCGGCATCATTCATTCGGCCGGTGAAGAAGAGCTCTTGCAGTTGGCGGAGCAGCTTCACTTCCCGGTTACGCCAACGCTCATGGGTTTGGGATGTTTCCCTGCTGGGCATCCGCTTAGCCTGGGCATGCTGGGAATGCACGGGACGTATTGGGCCAACATGGCGGTCTCTGAATCAGACCTGCTGCTGGCCATCGGCGTCCGCTTTGACGATCGCGTGACGGGAGCGCTGGACAAGTTTGCTCCCAACACCGAGATCATCCACGTGGATATCGACGCTTCATCGCTCAGCAAAAATGTGCACGCGCACTGGCCGATTGAAGGCGATGCCAAGACTGTAATGCGGCAGATGCTGGACGCACTTGCCCAAAGGCCCGATCGTCCAAATCCCACGCGACTTGAGGCTTGGTGGCGGCGAATTGAAGCGTGGCAAGCGCACGCGCCTCTAACATACAAACGGTCGAACGAGATCATCAAGCCGCAGCATCTGTGCGAAGAGTTGCAGCGCCTGACAGGCGGCAACGCCATCATCGCTACCGACGTGGGCCAGCACCAGATGTGGCTCGCGCAGTACTACGGCTTCCGCGGTCCGCGTCAGTCGCTCACTTCGGGCGGACTGGGCGCGATGGGTTACGGCTTCCCGGCGGCGCTGGGCGCGCAACTGGCCTTCCCCGACCGGCAGGTAATCGCCTTCGTCGGCGATGGCGGCTTCCAGATGACAGCGCAGGAACTCGCTACTGCCGTGCAATATCGCACCAACGTCAAGGTGATCATCATGAACAACAACTCGCTGGGCATGGTGCGCCAGTGGCAGCAGATTTTCTACGACCGCAACTATTCCCACGTGGACATGGAGGGCAGCCCAGACTTCGTGAAACTTGCGGAAGCCTACGGCGCAACCGGGTTGCGGGCGCGGCATCCCTCCGAACTCACACGCGTTCTGGAGCAAGGACTCTCCATGCCGGGCGTGGTGGTGATGGACATTGTCGTGGAAACCGAAGAGAACGTCTTTCCCATGGTTGCCCCAGGCGCTGGGATCAATGAAATGGTGCTGGGATGAGACACACGCTTTCTATTGTCGTGGAAAACCATTACGGCGAATTGGCGCGTATCGTAGGGCTGTTTGGCGCGCGCGGCTACAACATTGAAAGCCTCACTGTGGCCGAGACCCTTGATCCCGCGCTCTCATGCGTGACGCTGGTGACTTCAGGGGACGACCGCACGATCGAGCAGATCGTGAAGCAGGTGAACAAGCTGGTGCGGGTCGTCCATGTGGCCGACCTTACTGGGCAGTCGCACCTGGAACGTGAACTGGTCCTGATCAACGTAAAGACGGAAGACAACAACGCGATGCACACGGTGCTCACGCTGGTGTCGCAGAACCATCTGCGCGTGGCGGAAGTAATGCCTGATGGACTGATTATTGAAGCCACTGGCGAATGGAAAGACGTGAACACGCTGGTAAACAAATTGTTACCGTTCGGAATTCGCCATATTGCTCGCACCGGGCCTGTGGCGCTGTGGAAGGCCCCTGACGCCGAGATCATGAGCCTGGTGGGCACCATCGGCAAGGCCGCGACGTAGGGCCGGCGTCAGAAACATTTCAGATTCAAACCAGAGAGGAACATGATATGAAGATTTTTTACGACCAAGATTGCCGCCCGCAGTTTCTTGCCGGCAAAAAAATTGCCATCATCGGCTACGGCAGCCAGGGCCATGCTCACGCCAACAACTTGAAAGACGCCGGACATCAGGTAACGGTCGGCTTACGACCAGACAGCCAGTCCTGGGGCAAGGCGGAAAGGGCCGGCCTGGAAGTAAAAAGCACAGCGGAAGCCGCAGCCGGGGCGGACGTGGTGATGATGGTTGTTCCCGATGAACTGGCGCCGGCTATCTATAAAAGTGAGATTGCTCCGGGGCTGCGTCCCGGTAAGTATCTGGCGTTCGCGCATGGCTTTTCGATTCACTTCGGCAAGATCACCCCACCTGACAGCGTGAATGTCTTCATGGTCGCGCCAAAATCTCCAGGCCATCTGCTGCGCTATGAATACACACAGGGTCGCGGCGTCCCGTGCCTGTTTGCTTTGCACCAGGACGCCACAGGTAACACGCGCGAGGTTGGGCTGGCGTATGCATCGGCCATCGGCGGCGGACGGGCCGGGATTCTGGAAACCACCTTCAAAGAGGAGACAGAGACTGACCTTTTCGGCGAACAAGCCGTGCTCTGCGGTGGACTCACCGCACTGATCCAGGCCGGCTTTGAAACGCTGGTGGAAGGCGGCTACTCGCCGGAGATGGCCTACTTCGAGTGCCTGCATGAGATGAAACTGATTGTCGACCTGGTGTACGAAGGCGGCATCGGCAACATGCGGTACTCGGTTTCCAACACCGCCGAGTATGGCGACTTGACGCGCGGACCGCGGGTGATCAACCAGTGCGTCCGCGACGAAATGAAGAAGCTTCTGACGGACATTCAGTCCGGCCGCTTCGCCGATGAATGGATGGCGGAATGCGAATCCGGCAAGGCACGGTTTAAGCAATTAGAGAGCCAGGGTTTGGAGCATCCGATTGAAACCGTGGGAGCGCGCTTGCGTTCGATGATGCCCTGGCTGAAACAACGAGCCCTGGTTAACCGGGCCGCGAATTAAGGAGACCCAATGGACTTTACACACTCTGTATCGATGAAACCCAAAGTGATGCATGCCCCGCGATTTGCTCCGGACCAACATATGACTGTGGCGCGTGTGCAGATCAAAGCCGGCGCTGCCACGCTGATGCACCAGCATGAGGCGGAATGCATTGTGGTGGTGCTCCAGGGATCGTGCCGGTTCTATATGGATGGACAGGCGTTCACTGTGAATCAAAATGAAACCTTGCGTATTCCCGCATATGTAGACCATTTCGCCGAGGCTCTAGCGGACACGCTGGCTTGCAACATTTTTTCCGCAGCGGAGAACTGCGTTCGCTGCCAGGCTGCTCCGTACCGCGATCCTGACCAGGACCTCTGGGGTGTGTAACCATGGGCTTTGAGAATACGCAGTGGATCTGGATGAACGGCAACCATGTCCCATGGCAAAACGCCACGGTGCATGTTTCCGCGCATGCAATGCACTACGGCAGTGGAGTCTTTGAAGGGCTCCGTTGTTATCGCACCGCGCACGGACCGGCGGTGTTCCGCATGGACGCACATCTGGATCGCCTCTATGCCTCAGCCGGGTTTTACCGGATGAATATCGCTTATACCAAAGCCGAGCTTAGTGAAGCCGTGTGTGAAACGATCCGGCGCAATCACTTCACCGACTGTTACGTTCGGCCGATCTGTTATCGCGGCAGCTCGAGCCTGGGGGTGCATCCGCGCGCTTGCCCGGTGGAAATGGCGATCCTCACCTGGCCGTGGGGCGTCTATCTGGGCGATGAAGCCATGGAAAAAGGAGCCCGCGTTACGGTTTCCCCGTGGCGGAAATTCCACGCCCAGATGATGCCCACCGTGGCCAAAGCCTGCGGGCAATATCTGAATTCGATCTTGGCCGTTCAAGACGCGGTGGACCGCGGCTACGATGAAGCGTTGCTGCTCAATGCCGAAGGAGATATTGCCGAAGGGTCAGGCGAGAATATCTTCCTGTTCCGCGACGGTAAGTTGCTGACCAACGGCGAAGATGATTCCATCCTTATGGGAGTGACGCGCGATTGCGTCTTCCACATTGCGCGTGATCTGGGAATGCAAATTGAAGTCAGGCCGCTCTCCATGGGAGACCTGCTGCAATGCGACGAAGCCTTCCTGACCGGTACCGCTGCCGAAGTGGTGCCGATTTCCGAAGTGGATGGCCGGCAGATCGGTAAAGGAATGCGCGGACCGCGAACCGCCGCGATCCAAGGAGTGTATTCTGCCGCCACTTCCGGGCACGATTCGCGTTACCGCCACTGGTTGCATTTCGTGGACACAAGCGAGCATGCACCTTCGCTCTCTTCCTCTGAAGTGCCTCACCACGAACTTCGAACTGGAACCTCATGAGCGATCTGAGAAGCAAAGCCATCACACAAGGCGTAGAGCGTGCGCCCAATCGGTCCATGTTGCGCGCCGTGGGCTTCGCTGACGCCGATTTTGACAAGCCGATCGTGGGCGTCGCCAACGCATACAGCAACATCACTCCCTGCAACCTTGGATTGAACGATCTGGCGCAGGAAGCAAGCAAGTCGCTGCACGCCGGAGGCGCCATGCCTCAGGTATTCGGCACCATCACCGTGAGTGACGGTATCTCCATGGGCACCGACGGAATGCGCTACAGCCTGGTTTCACGCGAGGTAATCGCCGACTCCATTGAGACCGTCTGTCAGGGGCAATGCATGGATGGCGTGATCGCCGTGGGCGGCTGCGACAAGAATATGCCCGGCGCCATGATTGCCATCGCACGCATGAATATTCCCGCGATCTTTGTTTATGGCGGCACGATCAAAGCCGGGAAGTACGACGGCAAAGATCTCACTGTGGTCAGTGTGTTCGAAGCGGTGGGCGAGTACAGCGCTCACAAGATCAGCGAAACCCAGCTTTCTGAAATCGAGCGGCGCGCTTGCCCCGGCGCCGGCTCCTGTGGCGGTATGTACACCGCCAATACTATGTCGTCCGCCATTGAAGCCATGGGCATGAGCCTGCCTGGGTCATCCACCATGAGCGCGGAAGGTGATGAGAAAAAACACAGCGCGTGGCTGTCCGGTCAGACACTCACGCAAGCCATCCGCAAACAGATCCTGCCCAGACAAATGCTCACGCGTAAGGGCTTCGAGAATGCCATCGCGGTAGTAATGGCCGTAGGCGGTTCCACTAATGCTGTGCTCCACTTGCTCGCCATTGCCCACGCCGCGCAGGTGCCACTCACGCTCGATGATTTCGCGGCCATCGGATCGCGTGTCCCGGTCTTGTGCGATCTCAAGCCTTCAGGACGCTATGTAGCCACCGATCTTCATCGTGCCGGCGGAATTCCGCAGGTCATGAAGATCCTGCTGGCACACAATCTGATTCACGGCGATGCACTCACGATTACCGGAGCGACCGTCGCTGAGACGTTGGCGAAGGTGGCCGAAGTTCCGCCTTCCGACCAGGACGTGATCCGCAGCTTTGATCATCCTTTATATGAACGTGGACATTTGAGCATTCTGCGCGGCAACCTGGCCACTGAGGGCGCGGTAGCCAAAACCAGCGGTGTAAAAAACCGCAAGATCACGGGTCCGGCTCGAGTCTTCGATTCGGAAGAAGAGTGCCTGCGCGCGATTCTCGCAGGCAACATCAAGCCCGGAAACGTGATCGTGATTCGCTATGAAGGTCCCAAAGGCGGTCCCGGCATGAGAGAGATGCTGTCACCTACTTCAGCCCTGATCGGCGCAGGACTCGGCGATTCAGTGGCGCTGATCACCGATGGCCGCTTCTCCGGCGGGACTCACGGCATGGTCGTGGGACATGTAGCGCCGGAAGCCTCAGCCTGTGGAACCATCGCGCTGGTCCACGATGGGGATCCGATTACCATTGACGCCGACCGTCAGCTCCTGCATCTGCAAATGACTGACGAAGAACTGCAACGGCGCAAAACCACTTGGCAGCCTCCGCCACAAAAATTCAAGAATGGAGTCCTGGCAAAGTACTCGGCGCTGGTATCCAGCAGCAGCCTGGGAGCGGTCACGGGTTGAGCGTAAGATCCGCGCGCGCTCAATGCGGCGAAGGTAAACGCCGTGACCGAGTCAGTGGCCGCAATCGCGCAATGGCCGCTGCTGATTGAAGACTCGGGAAGCATTTCCGCCAAGGAGATTGGCGCGATCGCAAGGCTGTTCATCAGCCAGGGCGCGCAGATCATCTTTGTGGACTACCTTCAGCGCGTGCCGCTACTCGCTCGCGCGAATTCCCTTAATTGGCGCGGAAAAGCTTCGCACAGACAGTTTCCAGCTCAGGTCTTTTCCTGGAGCTACTGAGAGCCCGAGCGCCTCGCCATTGAGTATCAAGGGCACCGGTCCGCGACTACCTTTTCCGAGAGGCGAATTTCCTGTTGCCAATAATGAGATGTTGAGCGGAAATGAAGATTCGTCAACTGAGATTTGAAGCGTTCCTTCTGCTCCTGCCAGAGTCTCCACGCGGTGGCCCTGTTCCATGGCAGTCGAGCTGGTTGTGGCTGTGCTTGGGACAGATACCCAGAATCTCTTGATGGCGACTGGACGCGCTGCTGAGATTTTCTCCGAGCGCGTGATTGTATTTCCCTGAACCGTCCACGAGACCTCAGTAGAGAGTCCAATATCCACGGTCTGGCCGGCTTTCGCTCCTACCAGCGCCCACTTGTGCCAGATGGCGCGCAAGCTGTGGCCGTCCTGGCCGGGATAGATCTCGTCCGCTCCATCGCCTGCCACCACAACTCTGCCGTCGGCAAGCTCGATGTACGGCGTGAATGTGGGCAGCTGCTGTTCCACCGGAGGAGCGAATCCGGGCAGATCGTAAGGCGCAGGGAGGTAATCTGACACGCCGGGTTTGGTTCCTGTAGTAACAGGCAAAGCAAAACGCATCTCTTTCTCGCGAACCAGCCACACTCCTGCTGCACGAGGGCCTTTGCGAAAATATTCGAACCGCGCCACATCTGGCAGATGCAGTCGGGCCGGAAAGGAATTGATGTGCTCAGCCCGAAGCGCCTCGACGAGACTCTTGTGAGCGCCCGAGACCTTGCCGAAAAACGCAGTAGTCTGCTGCCACTCGCGTTCGGCATTAATGTAGCCGTAATTCCCGCGCCCAAAGCCAAGGACGTTCAACAGGTGGCGCCCCGGCTGATAGTCCTTCATGAGCGATCGCCACGCAACGTAAGCGGCGGTGGCAAGATCACTGAGCGGCGCGGGCCGGAACTGAGGATGCTTTCCGAGAAACGCGGCGATCTCCATGGTGTCGATGTAGCTGATCACGCCGAGGCTCCGGCCCCATGGATATCCGTAGCCATCGGGCGAAAGCAGGTCCCACCAGGTGCGCATCTGCGCTTTCAGTGTGGGCTCAAGCGCCTGCATCAGGTCTGTGCGACCGACGTTCTCCGCCGCCTCATAGACATAGCGGGCATACTCGTTGGAGTAACGGTCGTAGCGGCCGGCAGGAATATTGTCGTCAGAATACAGCGCGCCGCTGGTGAACTGCTCTGCCGCTCGATTCAACACGTCATCCACAAATGCCCGGTCGGTGATGATCCCCATCTGGTAATCCATCGTCACCACGCGGGCAGCGACGCCGAAGTAGTTTTCGGGAAGATTGATGACGTGGCGCGTCTTGGGATCGTAAAAGCGCGTTGGATCAAGCAGCGAACGCCAGGCAGCTTGCTCCTCCGGATTGAGCGATTGCCAGAGCGCATTTGTTTTTAGATCGGCGCCGAAGGACCGCAGGGACAGTGCCGCGTAGAGTTGCGCGAACGTCTTTCCGCCGTGCTTCGATTCAATGAGCCCGATCTGTCCGAGGAATTCAGGAACGTCCCTTCCGCTGATCGTGCGCTCCCCGGACAGCGAGGAATAAGAAGCCACCGCGCGCATGAACGTTCCCCAGGAAAACTCACCGGTCGTGAGTACGCCCATGACCCGATCCTGCGGCGGCTCCAGCGCGTGTACATCAGCTACGTGTGCGGCGATCTCGCGGCCAAGGAAGTTTGTGACTTCCCCGGAGAACTGGTCCGCCGAGACACTTTCAGATGAGCTCTGCTGCGCCGCCAGAGACAGGGAAAATAGCAAGACAAAGGGAAGAATGTATTTCACTTTTTCTCGGCGCCTCTCGCGTGCGCCTTAATGGCCTTTGCAGGTTTGGGGTGCAGCTCAGCTTGCAATACCAGCGCGTAAACATCGTGATCTGGAATGCCGATCTTTTGAACGGCCTTGTCATAATCCTGATTATGAAATTTGGCCGCTGCCTTCAGGAGCAAAGGCACGAGTTCCTGCGGCTTGAATTCCGTAATTTGCTGGTGTTCCCATTTTTTTTCTTTTACCGCATAGGGCAGTAGGAAATCGAGTGCACGGCGGATGCTCCGTCCATCTTCGGTATGAAAATTCCACAGGTCGACATCGGCGTGCTCGCCCAGCGCCGCCAGTTCCATCAGGGCGCGAAGGTTGAAGACGCTATAGCTGAATCCCTTCGTCCGCGCCGCTTCGAGCGGCTGGCTGCCATCGGGCATGACCTGACGGGCGAGGCGCTTCTGCTGTGATTGCTTGATGACGTCGCGCGCCAGTTCGGGCCGGCCGACCAACAACGCGAAGTCTGCTACCTGTACGTCGTAAAACGTGCCGTGATTGTTCTTTGCAGCCGCCTCGTCGCGGCCGTTGGTGCTCTGTTGCAGCCAGTCAAGATAATCAGCAAACCACTTCTCCAGGCCTTTCTGATCGTTGGCTGTCCAGTTTCGTGAGCCGGCCAGAAGGCCAGCGGCGTCCACCACGTCAGTAAGGCCGACTGTGTCGATGATTCCGGTTCCTCGTCCGTTGGTAATTCCGGGTATTCCCTGGCCAAAATTGAGATTGGGATTCATGCGCGTGGCGGGATCGAGAAACCAGGTGCGCAGCAGCAAGGCAGCGCGCGCCGCGTATGCCTCGTTGCCGGTCAGATAAAACGCCAGCGCCAGTGTGCGCGATGCCTTCTGCATGCGCTCCCGGTTGTCGTGGTCGGAGAGCTTCGCAATCTCAGGATTCCGTTCACCATCACGCCGCACATAAGGAAGACCATTGGCCGTTCCAGGATTGGGCCACCAATACGGTCCCTGACTCATGTAGTCGTGTTTGTCGCCGCTTGGGGGCACTCTGTCTTTGTCCATGACAGAAAACGGCCCCTCTTTCATGGCATGGTCCGCGGCTTCGCGGACAGCGATGACGAGGTCGTCGTTCGCAGGATTCTGTTTTTGTTCCGCCAACGTTTTGGCATCGAGCAGGAAGACGCGAGGTAGCCGATCAGCGGCCGGCTGCTGCCCAGGCGCGGAACAGAGTGGCAAACAAAGCAGGATGCTCAGAAAGATTTTCATCAGGGGATCTCCTCACCAGCTATGCATTGTTCCGTCAAGCTTGCGATTGATCGGCAGGTAGGCTCTCCGGTAAGGGAACTGCGCCGCCAGATTCTCGTCAATGTCGACTCCAAGGCCCGGCTTCTCTCCGGGATGCATCCAGCCATCCTTGAAGTAATAGCCGTGGGGGAAAACCTTGTCTGTTTCAGGCGAATGCCGCATGTATTCCTGAATGCCAAAGTTGTGTACGCTCAAATCAAAATGCAGCGCGGCAGCCATGCAGACGGGACTGAGGTCCGTGGCTCCATGGGAGCCGGTGCGTACGTGATGGAGTTCCGCCAACGCGGCGATCTTTTTCAAATGACTGATTCCGCCGGCGTGTACCACCGTGGTGCGGATGTAATCGATGAGCTGCTCCTCGATCAATGTGTGGCAGTCGTAGATGGTGTCAAAAACCTCGCCCACAGCGATGGGCGTGGTGGTGTGCTGCCGGATGAGCCGGAAGCCCTCTTGCAACTCGGCCGGTGTTGGATCTTCCAGCCAAAACAGATGATAAGGTTCAAGCTCTTTCCCCAGACGCGCGGCTTCAATCGGCGTGAGCCGGTGATGAGCGTCGTGCAGCAGATGAATCTCGGGGCCAAACTCTTTGCGCAGTTTGCTGAAGAGCTGCGGTGCAAAATTCACGTAGTGTTCGGTGGACCATGAATTTTCCGGAGGCGCGTTCTCCTCCGCTGGCTCGTAGTACATGTCTCCGCGTCCGACGCCGTATGTGCTCTTCATTCCCGGAATGCCGGACTGCGCTCGGATTGCTTTGTAACCGAGCTTGATGTACTTGCCCACAGCCTCGGCCGTCGCATCCAGATCGCTTCCGCTAGCATGGCCATACACTAGAACGCCATCGCGCGAGGCTCCGCCCAACAGATGGTAGAGCGGAACGTTGAGACTCTTGGCGCGAATGTCCCACAATGCGGTATCGACCGCGCTGATCGCCGACATGGTGACCGGTCCGCGCCGCCAGTATGCTCCTTTATATAGGTACTGCCAGGTATCCTCGATCTTGCGGGCATCGCGGCCAATCAGAAGGGGCAGCACGTGGTCTGTCAGGTAGCTGGCGACGGCCAGCTCCCGGCCGTTCAGCGTGGCATCGCCCAGACCGTAAATTCCTTCATCGGTTGTGATTTTTAGCGTGACGAAGTTTCGTCCGGGACTGCAAACTATCACCTTGGCATCATTTATTCTCAAGAGCGACTCCTGAGCAATTCGAATTGAGGAACGATGGGACATTCACAACTTGATCTAACCGGAAAGACGGCGGTAGTCATCGGTGGCACCTCTGGCATTGGACTGGCGCTGGCAAAAGGTCTGGCGGAAGCCGGCGCTAATGTTGTTCCCACTGGCAGACGCGAAAATCTCGTAACACGAGCCGTGGAAGAAGTTCGCCAACGAAACCGGGGCTCGCTGGCAATGACCTGCGATGTAACCGACGCCGCCAGCCTGGCAAAGCTGCGTGATGCAGCGGTTGCCTCCTTCGGCAGCGTGGAAATACTGGTGAACTGCGCCGGAAAAACCAAGCGGACTCCTACGCTGCAAGTCGGCAAGCAGGAATGGAACGACATCATAGAGACCAACCTGACTGGCACGCTGCTGGCTTGCCAGGCGTTTGCACCGCACATGATAGAACGGCGATATGGACGCATCGTGAACATCGCCTCGCTCTCATCGTTTGTCGCGCTGCACGAGGTCGCAGCATACTCTGCCAGCAAAGCCGCGGTCGCGTCGTTGACCAAATCCTTAGCCATTGAATGGGCCCGCCATGGTATCTGCGTAAATGCTATTGCCCCCGGAGTGTTTCGCACTGAACTTAACGCTCAATTGCTCGATGGTACCGAACGTGGCCGGGAATTTCTTCTGCGTACACCCATGCACCGCTTCGGCCAGCTTGATGAACTTGTAGGCGCCGCCGTATTCCTCGCCTCCGAAAGCGCCAGTTTCGTCACCGGTCACGTGCTCTCCGTGGACGGCGGCTTCCTGGCCAGCGGCGTCAATCAGTGAACTCCTTGTGCTGTGCCGGAACTGCCCGCTGATTTCTTTTGGTCCTCTTCCAGCGCCAGCAGCGTTTCCAGTAGATAGTACTGGCCATAAATCAACATGCCGTCGGCAGGACGTGTAGAGCATCCATGCCGCAAGATTCCAGGCGGCGACGAATCAGCGCTGCCTACCGGGGTAAGGTAACGGTCCATCAGCGATTGCGCAATGCGCTTACTCTGTTCGCGATAACGGGCGGCCTTGCTTTTGTCCGCAACCTGGCGCGACAGCTTGAGGAAGCCTCCGGCCATGATTGCGGCGGCGGAGCTATCGCGGTTGCGGTAATGCACACCCTGATCGTCGAAGTCGAACCACGGAACGCCATCATCCGGCAATTCGCTGACGATGTAGTCAGCAATTTTCTCCGCTGTCGCAAGAAGCATGGCGTCGTGCGTGGCGGCGGACGCCTGGCTGAATCCGTAAAGCGCCCAGGCCGCACCGCGCGACCAGGTGGTGCCGGAGGCGAATCCCTGATGTGTGTGCGTGAAAAGCAGGTCTCCTGGAACGCTGTTATTGGACAAGTCGAAATTGACATTGCGCGTGCTCCCGCCGCGGAGCTCCAGGCGTTGGCGCCCGTCCCCGGGATTGAAGTGTACGGATTGAATGACCGAGCCGTCGGGGCGTATGAGCCACTCAGCGGCGCGGTTGGCGTGCTGCAGTCCGAGGTCGCGCCACTTTGGATCACCGCTCTGCTCGCTGGCCCACCAGAGGAGCTGAAGATTCATCATGGTGTCGACGATTGAATCGTCGCCGTTGACCTCCCAAGCCGCTATTAAATGGGTTTGAGGATTGAACAGCTGGGAAAGACGCTGAGCGGCCCGCAGCCCGCTCTCTTTTAGCTCCGGAGATCCAGTCTGCTGGAAGCCCAGAACCGAAGAGTAGTAATACAGGAAGCCCGAATCGTGGTTTTGCTGTAACTCAGAACCCAGCATCCGCGAGTTCCACAACTCCGCCCAACGGCGATATTTTTCGTCGTGCGTGTGCGCGTACATTCTCCACAGCTCGCCGACCCAGAAACTTCCCGTCCAAAAGAATCCTTCGCGTTTTTTCCACTCTCCGGTTTGCTCATCGCCGTCAACAAAAAATCCAAGCCCTTTATTCGTGTTGACGCCGGATGGCACGGACGTGGAGATGATCGGCTCCCACTTCGCCGCGGTCCGGTCAATTTCCTGTTTCAAGAGCGCGATGGCTTGACCATACGTCCGGGGCGCGGATGGGTTCAAGGTGTCAGGCGGAGCAGACTGCGCGGCCGCAGCAGCAGATAAGATCTTCACTTGCGCCGGATTGCCCACGGTATCTGCAATACGCTGTATCGCCTGCACGAATTGATCTTTATTTTGAATGCCAGGATGCGGCGTCACCAATGACGCGCGCTCTTGCAGTTCCGGATTGTTGGCTACACTGAAACGATCGTTGGTGCCTTCCTGGTCCCACGCCGCCAGTGTGTACCAGCTCGCGCTGTTGGTCTGAGTAGAAAATGTCAGCAGATGGTTCGCGGGATCGTCAACGTTCACCGCGGATGAAGGCGCGATCATGACAATGCCGAGGCCAAGATTAGTTCCGCCCGTGGGTTCAGTAGCGGTAGCGCCAGGCAAGACTATCTGCTCGCCCCAGCTCGCCAGCCAGGTTCGGCCGGCCGTCGAATGCAATGGCGGAGCTTCAGTTTTCAGCGGGATCCCAGTGGCGAATGTGAAATCGGGAGCGGCATCGGCCGTGATCGTCTGATAGAAGCCGCGGTCTCCAGCCCATTGGGTGATGCGCGTACGCAATTTGACTGAAGTGCCCCCGGCGTTCCAGCCATCATAGGCAAGCTCGACAATTGCACGCACCGGGCCGGTAGAGATGATGCGATAGCTACGCGCCCGGACGTCAGAGACTTTGACGAGTTTGCCGTCGCGCCAAGCACCGACCCCGCCGATGCCCATGGCATTGCCGACTTTGTAGACGTCCCTGCCATCCGCCGATTCTGCGTGATAGTCATATTCCGCCGTGGCAAACCTTTTGAGCATCAGCATCGAGCGCCGTTTGCTATACAGATCAATCGCGTTGCGGGGATCGAAATAGATGCGCCATGCGTTCTTGCCCGATTCCCATCCCAGGCCCTCAATCTTCTTAGCGAACAGCGCGTCTGTTTGCGCGGGATAATCACCGCGGATTTTGAAAATCCTGCCGGGCTCGCCATAACTGATGGTGACAATGCAGGTCTCGTGCGGCTTCAAGTCCAGTTGGAAGGCAAGCTCGTCGGCTTTGCCGTCGTCGTCCAAATCGTCTACCTGGGAAGGAATTTCTGCTGCTTGGAGCGCGGCGGCGTCCTGCTGCAAGTCATTTGTACGAGTCACGGTCACGATCAAAGACCCGGCGCGCAAGTCAGGAGCGACTTTGCGCAATTCGGAGATCGGGATCACTATCGGCTCCGCGCGCCGTTCTTCCCCCGAGGGATTGGTCACGGCAATCTTGATGCCGAGCAAACGAGGTCCGCCGTGGGCCGTGGCACTGAACAGCAGAGCGCACGAAAGAAAAACTGTTGTGATTAGATTGCGCATGATCGGCTCCGTTTAAACGTAGTCGTTTCGGCAAGGAGTAAACACATCAATGACATGCGACGCTTCCACCGCGCTGGCCTGATGTTCAACACCACCACGGACCAGAAAGCTGTCGCCCGCTCGTACATCGAATGTCTTGCCGGCGCAGGTAACTCTCAGATGGCCCGCGATGACGTAGACAATCTGTTCGTGAGGATGGCTGTGTGCGGCGCCGACCCAGTTCTTCTCCATATGGTGCTCAGCCAGAAAGAGCTTCTCGTTGTAAGCGCCAACCAGCCGGGTCAGGCCGCGCTCCGGTGCGCTTCGTTTGGCCTCGGCGGTGGTAACAACTACCACCTCGGGCCCATCGCCAACAACTTTCATCTCTATCCTCCCTTGACAGCGCTTGCCGTCGCTCTCACACTGCGTGCTTCTCGTACGATCTCAAGAAACTGCTTTGCTAGCTCTGTAATCACGCCGGGCTTCCCCGAATCCAGGGCTGCAGCTTGTACCAATTCACCGCCGACACCCAGCGCCGTTGAGCCGGCACGAATGAAATCAGCGGCTGTCTGAAGGTTCACGCCGCCTGTCGGTACCAGAGGAATTTGCGGGAACGGCCCCTTCAGGGACTTGATATAAGCGGGCCCGCCAACGGCGTTACAGGGGAAAACCTTCACCAGATCGGCTCCGCTCTTCCACGCCGTCATGATCTCAGTAGGCGTAAGGCCGGCGGCTATCATCAGGATTTTCTGCGACTTCACGAACTCTACAGTGGCTGCGTCAAAGCCTGGAGACACGATGAATTGAGCGCCGGCATCCAGGCAGCGTTGAGCGCCCACGACATCTATGACAGTGCCGGCGCCAACCAGGAGCTCAGCATCAAAGTTCTTGCGCAACGACTCAATTACCTTCTCCGCGCCAGGCACAGTGAGCGTGACTTCCACGACGGAAATCCCGCCCTTGCGCAAAGCATCCACGGCCATGAACGCCTTCTGCTCGGTGGACGCACGAATCACCGGCACAATAGCGTCCGCGGTTATTCGCAGTCCTACTTCTGTCTTGTTCATGCGTCTGCTCCTACCGGCGCAGGTTCCAACCGCGGATTGAGGAAATGGATGATCACGAGGGCTACGAGATACGCGGAGCCCGCAATAATAAAGAGAGGCAGATAGGAACCGGTCCATTGCAATACGTAGCCGGTTGTTTTCGCGAGAAGGAGGGCCCCAATGGAGCCAAACATTCCGCCGAGCCCCACAACCGACCCGACCGCTCGCCGGGGAAAAGTGTCGGAAGCGAGGGTAAACAGATTTGCCGACCAGCCTTGATGTCCGGCCGCAGCCAGCCCAATCAGCGCGACTGCTGCCCACAAGCCGGACACTTTCGAAGCAAACACGATAGGCACGATCGCCAGCGCGCAAATCAGCATTGCTGTCTTGCGGCTGGTATTGAGCTGGAATCCGCGCTTGATCATGAACGAAGAAAGCCAGCCTCCGCCAATACTGCCGATCGTGGCTGCCTGATAAATCACAAAGAGTGGAAGCCCCACATTCGTCAGGGTGATCCCATGTGTCTTGAACAGAAAATCCGGTACCCAGAACAAATAAAACCACCAGATGGGATCGGTCAGGAATTTTCCGATGGCAAACGCCCAGGTCTGCCGGTGAGGCAGCAATTGCAGCCAGGGGATCCGGGCGGCCGGCTCTGCCGGATCGCTGCGGATATGGTCCAGTTCCGCCTGGTTCACGCGGGGATGGTTCTCTGGCGAGCGATACATGGCGAGCCAGGCGGCCAGCCAGACGAAACCGAGAGCGCCCGTGGCCACAAAGGCCATCCTCCATCCATAAGTGCGAGTGATCCACGGGACAATGAGCGGAGTAATCAGAGCGCCGACATTGGTGCCGGAATTAAAAATACCGGTTGCCAGTGCGCGCTCTTTCCTGGGAAACCATTCGGCCACAGCTTTGATGGAAGCAGGAAAATTCCCCGCCTCGCCAAACCCAAGCGCTACGCGCGCCACGCCGAAACCAAAGACCGAGTGGGCCAGAGCATGGGCCATTGCCGCCACGCTCCAGAACAAGACAGAGAACGAAAAGCCTTTGCGCGTTCCCAGCCAGTCCATGAATCTGCCGGCAAACAGCAGGCCAGCCGCATAGGCGAGTTGGAAGGCGAAGATGATATTGCTGTAGTCAATCTCATTCCACCCGATCTGGCCCTGAAGAGTCTGCTTCAGCAGTCCAATGACCTGGCGATCAATGTAGTTGATGGTTGCGGCAACGAACAGCAGCGCACAAATCATCCAGCGGTAGTGCGTGACCGCTTGCGCAAGACGGGAGCCTACTCCGGACAATACAGATTCACCGGAGGCACGGACGGCTTCCGTAACTGCTGCTTGCCCTTCTTTTTTTTGCTCGTATATAGCCATGCTTAACGCCCCATCCATCCGCCATCCACCACCAGAACATGGCCATGCACATAATCACTGGCGGCCGAGCACAGAAACACGGCGGCACCACCGATGTCTTCAGGCTCCCCCCAGCGTCCCGCCGGAATGCGCTCCAGAATCTGGCGGTTTCTGGTTTCATCGCGTTGCAGCGCCGCTGTGTTATCGGTGCGCATGTAACCGGGCGCGATGGCGTTAACGTTAATCCTGTGCTCGGCCCACTCGTTGGCCAGTGCCTTGGTAAGCTGCGCCACCGCGCCCTTCGATGCAGCATACGCTGGCACTGTGACACCTCCCTGAAACGACAGCAACGAAGCAATGTTCAGGATTTTCCCCGCCTTGTTGCCTTCGATCCATCCCCGCGCCGCAAGTTGACTCAACTGAAAGAGACTGCTCAAATTCACCTGCATCACGAGGTCCCAATCTTCCAGGGCGAACTGGTGCGCTGGCGCACGTCTGATCACGCCCGCATTATTCACCAGAATGTCGATGGCGGCAAAGGAACTCGCCTTATCAAATAACTCCTGAGCGCCGGAAGGACGCGCCAGATCAGCCTGCACGGCGGCAGCCCGCCGGCCGATGCGTTCTATCTTTCGGCGCGTGTCCTCCGCCGGACGCGAGTTCCCATGGCAAATGACATCCGCTCCCGCCCCGGCCAGAGCCAAAGCAATGGCCGCTCCCAGTCCGGCGGATGATCCAGTGACCAGGGCCGTTTTGCCATCAAGTTGAAAGAGTCCCAGGCCCATCATTACTTTCTGCTGGCTTCGAGCCCTGAGCCTGAAGTGCCGAATTCAGGCTGAATGTTGACAACGCCAAACTGGCGGTCTTCCACTTCGCGATGTGCAGCCATGGCCCAGATGAATCCGATACGGTGTCCTGGCGCCGAAACGTTAGGATGGTAACCGCGCGGCATCAGCACCGCGTCACCTTCGCGCACCACAGCGACCAGATCAGGCTCGTTGGTGTCGGTATAGACGAACTGCACTCCAAATCCCGGCGGAGGCATTTCAATGTAAACGTACATCTCCTCCAGCATCCTGGCGTGTTCGTGCGGCGGCCAGCTCGTCCAGTTCCCCGGCTCTGAGATGGTGAAGCCGGCCAGGACGCGCCCAGCCTGGACATTCTTTCCGACCAGGATATTAAGATCTCGCATGGTGGCCGCACCGCCGGCCACGAAGTGGAGCGCTTTGTCATTCTGAACATCCGCGTAGCGCACGACTTGCAAGGGATAATCGCCCTTCACCTCAGCCGAAAATTCCGCAAGGTCGGCGGACTTGCCGCGAATCCGTACCTGCGACCCTTTGGGAATGTAAGCGGCATCGTGCTTGCCCAGTAAAAACTTGTTTTCCCCTACCGTGAACTCGGCTTCTCCGGAAATGCAGATCATCGCGGTCTCGCTGTTCCCGGTGTTGACATTCACCTCCGGCGTCGTGGAATCCAGTCGTGTCCGCGCGTAGCAGAGATGCTGCATGCTGCTGTTCTGCGGCGTTATCACAACTTTCCGCCCCGAATGAGTGTGGGTATTGCGAAACACATTGCCCTCGCGGACCAGGCGTTCCGATGTTGAATCAATCTGAGTGCTCATGGTGCTCCTTAGGAACCGGTACTTAGCATTTAGTACTTGGCAATTAGCATCCCGAGCCGAGCGACGCGAGTTTCGCGCCCGAGGTATGCCTTTGGTCTTGCCAAATACCAACTGCTAAGTACCAACTACTGATTTTCATCGTGCTATCCGCGCTGAAACGCCTTTCATTACTCTCTGCACTTCGTCCAATGTCGCCATCGAAGTGTCGCCCGGCGTTGTCATAGCCAATGCGCCGTGCGCGGCGCCGCATTCTACCGCCCAACCGGGATCGCGCCCGGAGAGGACTCCGTAGATCAAACCGGAGGCAAATGAGTCGCCTCCTCCGACCCTGTCGAGAATCTCCACGCCAATGCGCTGGGTCGCTTCGTAGAAATTGCCGCCACAGTAGCCGATCGCGCCCCAATCATTTCTGCTGGCCGAATGCACGGCACGCAGAGTGCTGGCAATAATCTTGAGGTTCGGATACTTCTTGACGACTTCCCCAATCATCTCCTTGAAGGCGCGGCTATCGAGAACAGAAAAATTCTCGTCAACCCCCTTCACCTCAAAACCCAGGGCCACGGAAAAATCCTCTTCATTGCCAAAGACAACGTCGGCAAGCCCCACCAATTCCGCGTTGATGGTCTGGGCCTTCTTCGAACCACCGATGGACTTCCACAGAGACGCGCGATAGTTCAAGTCGTATGACACCACGACGCCATGACGCCGGGCTGATTCCATGGCTTCACGTGCAACCTGGGGCGTGGTCTCGGACAAGGCGGTAAAGATCCCGCCGGTATGCAGCCACCGGCAGCCATCGTGGACGAAGATGCGGTCCCAGTCCATATCCCCCGATTTGAGCTGCGAGACCGCGGTATGGCCGCGATCGGAGCAACCCACCGCAGCCCGCAATCCAAATCCTCTCTCGGTGAAATTCAAGCCGTTGCGGGCCTGTCGGCCGACTCCATCGTCCGCAACCCACTTGATATAGGACTGGTCGACTCCCCCCTGGTAGATCAGGTCCTGAACCAGCCGGCCAACGGAGTTATCGACGAGCGCGGTGACGACGGCGGCATTCAGCCCAAAGCAGCGCTTGAGACCACGCGCAACGTTGTATTCGCCGCCGCCCTCCCACACCCGAAATTCCCGCGCGTGGGCAATCCTGGTTTCTCCGGGATCGAGACGTAGCATCACTTCTCCCAGAGCAACCAGGTCCCAACGGCATTTCGATCTGTCTCTTAATTCAAAGCTGTACATGGTCCCATTTTCGTTCATTTGGCAGCATTAGAAAATCAAACGCAGGCCAAGCTGGAGTTGCCGCGTCGCCCCAGCACTTGTGATCTGCCCAAAGTTGCTTACGGTTGTGGGCGTGGTTGGGGCCGTGGCGCTGGGCGCATTCAGATTTATCATATTGAACACATTCATTGCCTCGCCTCGGCACTGCAGGCTGAAACCTTCCCGCAGCTTGAAGGTGCGGAAGATTGCCAGGTCCACATCTTTGTAGCCCGGTTGGTCGAGGAAGTTGCGCGGAGAATTGCCGTCCACTGGAGCGCCGCTCACCGGAGTATTCCTGACCAGTGCGGTGTTATTGAACCAGCATGCGGCTGATCCGACCGGAGCACCGTTCAGACAATTGCCGCTGAGGGGATTGCCCACCAGCTGTGCCCGGTCCCCGCCGTTCCCATCCAGGTTAGCGTCAGCGCCGTTCCCCACTGTGAATGGAACACCACTGTGTACTTTCAGAATCGGCGAGACAGACCACCCGTTGGCGACATGTCGCAGCAGAGAATTCTTGCCGGTGTAGTAGTCCGGCTGCCAGATCATGGAAACTACCATCTGGTGGCGCATGTCGGTATCGGCGCGTCCGCGGTCTTCAACAATATTGGCAAAATTCTGGACACCGCCCTGGGTTGTGCTGTTCTGGAGTTGCACGCTGTCCAGTGTTTTACTGTAAGTGTAGAAAGCGTTGAACGAGAGGTGATGCGACAACCGTTGTGTCGCCGTGATTTGCAAACCGTGGTACGACGCCGTCTGGCCCGATTGCATGGACAGCACCGCGCCGAACGCGGGATTGGGACGACGGGCTTGCGAGTTGCCCGTTGTCGCGCCGACGAAGCTCGGATAGTTCATGTCAATCGCGAACGGAAGGTCATGGCTGAGTGAGGCGACGTAAGAGGCCATCACGCTTAAGTTCTGCGTAATCTGCCGTTGCACGGAGAAATTAAGTTGATAGGTGTAGGGCCACTGAAAATTGGGCGAGGCGCCGAAAATAGAACCGCCATTCACAAATGCGCCATTATAGGGGAACGGATTGCCGCCTACCAATCCTTTGTAGGGGTTGGTCAGTGTCGCACCCGCTCCCTTATTGGTCGAGGTGTTGCCATTGGTGAACGTCAGGCGAGTGGCAAAGGGTTCGAAGTTTGACGTGGTGTTCCATTCATTACCGGAAACGCTGCCGTAGAAGATACCGGCCCCTGCGCGGATCGCAGTCTTGCCGTCACCGAACGGGTCCCACGCAATGCCAACGCGAGGAGAGACATGGTGCCAGCGTATAGGAACAATCCCGCGCGTAATTCCTGGGTCCCCAGGAAAGAGCAGGCCCACCGGCGCCGCGGGGTTTACGGTGGAGTGGGCGCCCGGGACATAAGTAGACTCTTTGTTCTGCGGATCGGTTGGCGGAGTCTGCACATCCCAGCGCACTCCAAGATTTAACGTCAGGCGCGGATGAATACGGAAGTCATCCTGCACGAAACCCGCATAGTACCAGCTATTGGTGTATCCGATCACCGGAGCATCCTGCGACAAGGAACTTGGAAGTCCGAGTTCGAAGTCGGCCAAGGCACTCTGGCTCACCACGCCATTGAAGGTGAAGACACCGTAGTTGTTCAGCAAGGTCTGCTGAATGTCTTTGGCGAGCGAGAGTTCGCCGCCAAACTTGAACGCGTGGCGTCCGTGGGTGTAACTGAAAGTGTCACGCAGGGCATAAAAATTGCTGCCCGCTAAAGGCCCGGCAATGGCCTGGCCCAGGGTGAAGAAGTTGGTCACGGTAATCTGCGGCAGCGAGGGGGTGCCCTGAATCGTGAAGAGCGAGCCCAAGTCTCCGAGAGATTTCTGCGGCACATTCAGTCGCCCCGCGAAGTTGCGCGTGTAGGTGAGCCATAGCTGGTTGATCTTGGAAGGGCTAATCACCCAGGTCTCGCTCGCGTTGACGTCATGTTGACGCCAACTGAATTGTTGCTGTGACCAGGGCAGATTGCCGGAGCCGGAGCGAACGGTGTTGGTCCCGGCAGTCTCGAAGTAGCTAAGAGTCAACCGATGCTTCTGGTTGATGTTGTGGTCGACTTTGGCCAGAAACTCGTCTGTGTTATACGGACTGGGAATGAACCCCTGCCATTTGTTGTTTCCCAGGTTCGCGGTGGGGATGAGGCTGTTGATGATGCCCATGGCTACGTTGTCGCGGCGAAGCACGGGAATAAAGTTATTGGGAAAGCAGGCGACCTGGCTGGTCTTGTTGCAAGTGCCAGTCTTCGCCGGGTCCCTGATAAAGACTTTATTGCCGCCAGCATCAACCGTTTGTGAAAAATCGCCTCCCCGCTCCAATGCAGTCGGCACAGTCGCTCCATTTAGAAATGTGCTCGTGACCTGGCGAAGTCCGGCATACGAGCCGAAAAAGAAAGTCTTGTCTTTTCGAATGGGCCCGCCGATGGTCCCGCCAAACCGGTTGCGGTGCAAGGGCGGAGTCGGAAACTGGTTGCCCCAATCGTTGGCATCAAACACGGTGTTTTGCACAAACTCAAACAACGAGCCGTGGAATTGGTTGGTTCCCGATTTGGTGAGTACGTTGATTACACCGCTGGAAAACCGGCCATATTCGGCATTGTAGTTGTTGGTCTGGACCCGGAATTCCTGCACCGCGTCGGGATTAGGAAGTATGTTACCGGTATTGCGCAGTCCAGTGATATTGACTCCACCGTCCAGATAGTAGTTCACAGAGCCAGCGCCTCCGTCCACGCCGCCGTTGAGCAAGGTGCGCTGCTCGGGATAGCCGAGGACGATGCTGTTGTCGTTCCTTTGTACCCCCGGCGTGAGATCGAGGAGCGTGTACAGGTTCCGGTTCACGATTGGCAAATCGACGATTTCAGCGTTGTCGACCGTGCGTCCGAGTTCGACGTTACTGGTGTTCACCAGAGGCGGAGCGCCTGTGACTTCTATCTCCTCCGACGCCTGGCCGAGAACCAGAGGCAGGTCGACACGAGCCACCTGACCGACCTGCAACACAATGTTCTTGCGCAACAGTCTTCTGAACCTGGGCGCGTTGACCTCTAGAGAATATTCGCCCACGGGCAGCAACTCGATGCGATATTCGCCCTGATCATTCGTCTGGACCGAGCGCGTTAACGCCGTCCCAATGTTGGTGGCCGTAACTTGTGCCGCAGGCACTGCCGCGCCGCTAGGGTCGGTGACCGTACCCACAACGGTGGCCGTGGTCGTCTGCGCCATGAGGGCGAGCGGTGCAAGAACCAATAAACTCAAAGCCTGGATGTAAAGTCTGAATGTCATTTGATGCCTCCCTGCGCTGTCCCATATTACGAGACAGTGTTCCATTTTTCGACCAGACGCAAAAAATCGGCTTGCGCCGATTTGCTACTGCTTTAGCCTCTAACGATTGCTTTTACCGTCCCGTTTCCGGCGATGGCAACTTGTTGCTGTTGTTGCTTGAATCCAAATTCCGCGGACAAAATACTTGCTGCCGAAATCACGGGCCGAGCGAGCTCTTTTACTTTTTCTTTGGTCACCCGGAATGAAGGCCCGGAGACACTGATGGCCGCCACTGGTCCCCCCGAAAAATTACGCACGACACAGCCTATGCACCGAAGACCCTCTTCGATCTCCTCGTCGTCAATAGCATAACCGCGATCGCGAATTACTTTGAGCTCTGCCTTCAGGTCGAGAAAACTTGTAATAGTGTTGGCGGTTATGGCCTTGAGCCCGTGTTTGCGGACGATCGCCTCCACCTGGGCGTCTGGCAGATATGCCAGAATTGCCTTGCCCATTGCGGTGCAATACACCGGGTTCCGCCGCCCAACGGTCGACGACATGCGAACGGACCGCGCGGGTTCCACCTTGTCCAGGTAAAGGACCTCAGTATCATCAAGAATTCCGAGGTGAACGGTCTCACCCGTCTCCAGGACCAACTGGTCGAGCACGGGACGCGCGCGCTCCCGCAGATCGAGATGAGAAATAGCCCTGCTTCCTAATTCAAATAGCTTCAGCCCAAGCCTATAGCGACCACTGACCGAATGCCGTTCGATCAACTTGTGCCGCTCCAGCACCATTGTTAGCCGATGCGCCGTACTTTTGTGGAGGTCCAGTTTCTCGGAAATCTCGCTCAGCGACAAATCAGGCCCTTCTGCGGACAGCAGGTCGAGAATCGCCAGAGCCCGATCCAGCACCTGGACCTGGTAGGGAGACTTCGCTGCTGTCTTAGAATGTGACACGCTGTCGCATTATATGAACAACAAATTAAATGTCAACAAGAAATTTTGCAGAGCGGGATTCGGGGGCGTGGACCAGTCCAGGGGGTTCAGCCCTGGCTGATGCGTCGCAAAGAGGGAGAAGGCTGGCAGTCCTCAAAAGATGGTCGCCCGTTCAGGAGGTCCCGCAAGACGGAGGTAAGCTTGCCGAGCGGCTCTCCGGCCTGCACGAAAGCGTCCACCCACGACGGCAAGCGATCCATATGCTCCCGGCAGAGCAGCACGATGGGAACTTCAGGGCAAATCGCGCGAAGCCTTAGCGCCAGATCAAAGCTGTTGTACGCTGTCGCGCGCTGATCAAGGACCACGGCGGCAGTTGCATGCAAGACAAACAGGAGAGCGATCGCCTGCGTGGCAGTGTTGGTTTTCGCTACCTGATACCCAGCGCCTTCGAGTGCGTCCAGCACCGATTCGTCGCCCGTCGTTGGGTCCGATACGTAAATGATAGTGTCACGCGTCATCATGAACTCCCTTGGAAGTCTCCACTGTGCACTTCCATTCTCGCTAGAGATCCTCCGGGTCCTGGTCAGCCACCCTCCAGCTGGGATCGGGATCATACTCAGTCATCGACTTTGCGATCTTTGCTGTTTCGGGGCCGAGGTCCTTCTCGTAGACATTTCCGTCCGCGCCCGCTATGAAAGTTTTTACACCGGATGAACGATACGACGCGGGATAAGCGATGAAGGCGAACCCGCTGGTCAGCTTGCCATCAGAGATGTAGCTCTGCGCTCCTCCAGGCGCATGTTTTCCCTGGGCCGTGAGGACGCGGAAGTAATAACCATAAAACGGGACCGCCGAGTTGTCCGTCGCCGCTGGCCCGTTGATGCCCGCCCGCGCAAGCTCCACTGGGATGGGACTGTTGCCTTTCAAGTGCAACGCGCCTTGTGTCACATTCGCATCGATGAAGCGCGTTGTATATTCGGGCACGGCGCCGGAGCTTCGCCGCTGGTACTCTTGTTCCGCGAGAGTGAGCAGGCGAAACGCGCCAATAGCCATCGCTTCGTTCTCGCCGATTCGGCGGCAGACAACCTCGTTAGCGCCGGCCTGTGAATCGAAGCGCCAAGCGCCGTGATGTGACACCAGCGGAATCGGGAACGGCCAGTTCTCCGCCCCAAGATATAGGACCGTGGTCTTGTCGGGCTCGTGCACCAGACGGTGCATCTCCTGATATTTGCGGATGAATTGTTCGTGTTCCAATTTGTCTTGAATTTCGTCTCCGCTGGAAACGACTTCTTTCGCCAATCCGAGAATGTCCGTGAGAGCGCGCTCATCATGAGCCTGGGCAGCCAGGAAGAGAGCGCGGGTTGCTGCTTCCGCGGAGGAAAAAGTCTTCTGCTGCTGGGCAAAGCAGGATTGGACGTTGGCCGTCATGAAAGCGAGCGCCGCCAGGACAACTGCGGCGGCCATTCGAATTCTAAAATCTGTTTTGGACTTTATACGCTCTACAGGCATGACTGTTTGACTCCATATCTGCATTACAATTCGGCGCTTTTAGCTCCGTGAGTTTGTTTTGCATCGCGGATCACCGATCGCTCTTGATCCATTGCACGCAAGTCTCCAAATGTATATTGCGGTCCGGGAACGTGCTCTTACCCGCGTGCACTGCTGCAGACGGCCACATTTCGCGGAGACTGGCGCAAGCACGTCCTCCGGGCAGCTAGTAAAGCAACGTTACGTCGCCACGCGTTTCGACACACTGTCGAAACCTAGACGTTTCAACGCCTCCGTGTTTCCAGACTGTCATTGCTGAAGCTCTCACAAGCAGCGGTGCAGCAACACTTTACCCGCGGCCACGACAAAAAGGTCTTTTGGGCCGGTAGTTGCTATGGCATATGGCATGTCGCAGTTGCCGCAAAACTCGCGCGATTGGCAAGGAGGTTATATGTCGACGGAAGGGGCCGTCCCGAGCCGCAGATTCTCAGAGCACCGCCGGCACGTGTTGTGCGTCGACGACGCTCAGCCGCTCCTGGAGTGCCTGACGGAAGTCCTCGAGATCAACGGTTATGAGGTATCTGCTTCGGCCAGCCCTGTCCAGACGGCGCAGATGTTCGTCAGTGGTGACTTTGACCTGGCGATCCTCGACTATGATATGCCGGCAATGAACGGAGCCCAACTCGCGGCGTGGTTGAAGACCGCCAGTCCTGAACTGAAGGTCATTCTCTATACCGGTGCACTATCGGTACCCAGGCACGAGTTGCGATTTGTCGACCAGATGGTCCACAAGTCCGAGGGCGTTCTGGCATTGCTCTCGGCCGTCGAAACTTTTCTGCCAAGCTGCCACGTGAATGCCAGCCAGTGAACCTCACGTGGACCTAATGGCGGGAGTGTGAAAAAGGAGTAATCATGGAAAAACGCAAACTTGGAAATAGTGACATGGAAATAACTCCGATTGGACTGGGAACCTGGGCCATCGGTGGCGGCGGATGGGAATTCGCCTGGGGGCCGCAGGACGACAGTGACTCCATAGCCGCGATTCGCGAAGGCATCGATCTGGGAATCAACTGGATTGACACTGCCGCCGTCTACGGACTGGGCCACTCGGAGGAAATCGTAGCCAAGGCACTAGAGGGACGAACCGATCGTCCTTACGTATTCACAAAGTGCAGCATGGTCTGGAACAAGGCGCGTAAAATTGACCATTCGCTAAAAGCAGCGTCGATCCGGCGCGAGTGCGAGCTTAGCTTGCGCCGTCTCCGGATAGATGCAATCGATCTCTATCAGATTCATTGGCCGGTTCCGGTGGAGGACATTGAAGAGGGCTGGGAAGAGATGTCGAGGCTGCAGCAGGAAGGCAAGGTCCGCTACATTGGAGTTTCCAACTTCGATGTCAGCCAGATGCAGCGCGCGCTGCGGATCGCTCCCATCACCTCGTTGCAACCGCCGTACTCGCTGCTCGCGCGACAGGTCGAAGGCGAAATCCTGCCATTCGTCCGCAGCAACAAGATCGGCGTGATTGCTTATTCGCCTTTGTATTCCGGGCTGCTCAGCGGCACGATGACGCGCGAACGCGTAGCGCGGCTTCCGGAGGACGACTGGCGCAAGCACAATCGCAATTTCCAGGAGCCGCTGCTCTCCCGTAACCTCCGTCTGGTTGAATTGCTGCGCGAGATTGGTCTTCGCCACGGGCTTTCAGCGGCGGAAGTCGCGATCTCATGGACCCTCAGCAACCCGGCGGTGACCGGATCCATTGTCGGCGTGAGAAGACCGCAACAGGTGACCGAGCTCGTCGGCAGTGTCGAGTTGCGGCTCACTTCAAGCGAGCTACTGGAAATTGCCCAGGAGCAGCAGGTAGAAGCGGCGGAGCTGTCTTACTGGGCATCATAACGCATGGGCGGCGCTCTGGGCCGCGTGCTTCCTGACGTCTCGAGTTGGGGGATACGCACGTGAGAATTCGAGTATTCCGATTTCGCCGGGGGCTGGCGATCCTCCTCCAATTTGGAGTTGTCGCGCTCCTGATCTCGCTTGCGAACGCTCAAGAGCATGCTTCGTTCCTGTCTGCTCCTCCTGAGGTCAGGTCACATCATCACGTGGCTACGTTGACGCTTCGCGCGGTACGCGGGAGCGACGGTCGGGACAGTTTTTCTTTCGACGGGAAGACGGTAGCGCCCATCATCCGTGTTTCGCCCGGAGACACACTGAACATCACCTACGTGAATGACCTCCCGCCTGCATCCGGCGAGCAGTGCTCGATTGGTCCTTGCATGAATATGACGAACCTTCACTTTCATGGGCTGGGTGTTTCTCCCCAGGCCCCGCAGGACGATGTGCTTGGCATGATCGCCATGCCCGGACAGACGCTGAACTATTCGGTCCGCATTCCGCCCGATCAGCCGCCGGGATTGTACTGGTACCACACTCATCCGCACGGCGAGAGTGAGCGTCAGGTTCTGGATGGCATGTCCGGCGCAATCGTCGTCGAAGGAATTGAGCGTTATGTTCCACAGCTGGCGCGACTCCCGGAGAGAGTGATTGTTCTGCGCGGACGCTCCATCGAGCATGACCCGGATGCACCCCAGCTCAGACGCCAGGTTGGAATCACGTCTCAGAGCTGTGGAGGAGAAGCTGAGAAAGTCGAGGAGATCTTTACCGTGAATGGCGCAGTTCGCCCCAGAATTGGCATTGCTCCCGGCGAGCGCCAGTTCTGGCGAATTGTGAATGCGGCCGCGGACCGCTACGTCGACGTGCAGCTCGATGGAGACGCCTGGGAGATCGTCGCCCTGGACGGCATGCCTCTGGCTTATCACGACCCGCAGCGGCCTCTGCGTAAGGCTGGTCATGTCCTACTTCCGCCGGCTTCACGCCTGGAGGCGATCGTCACCGGCCCATCGGCTGGGTCAAACGCAACACTGCGCAGTCGCTGTGTTGACACCGGTCCTGATGGTGATCCAAATCCTGCCATGGTCCTGGCCGATATCGTGCCGGCTCCGCATTCGGCCCGACTACGAGCGCCGAGTGGATCGGACCGCCGGCCTGCTTCGTACAAGCGAGTGCAGCTCGCAGCTCTGGAGTCAGGCCCGCCGCAGTTTGTTGCTACTTTCACGGAAGACAAGAAAGGCTTTTACATCAACAGTCAGCTATACGAACCAGATGCCGCACCGATGACTCAAGCAGTCGTCGGAACATATCAGCACTGGCGAGTCGTAAACCAGACCAAGGAGCTGCATCCCATGCACCTTCACCAGGTCCACTTTCTGGTATACGCGGTCAACGGAATAACGCTGCAAAACCCCGAGTGGGTTGATACCGCGAATGTCCCTTTTGGAGGTTCGATCGACATGATCGTGGATTTTACAAATCCTGCGATACGCGGCATGTCGGTGTTTCATTGCCATCTTCTGAACCACGAAGACAAAGGCATGATGGCCAAGATGCTCCTGAAATAGCTCCTTCCTGTTTAACCCGCGGCGAAAGTTGAGTGTCGTCGCTTTTTCGACTTTCTGTCGGAACCGCGACATGACTACTTCGATGAGTAGTGTGCCAATGGTCCGTAAGTATCTCCGGTTCAAGGTACTTCGACGTCCCGGACTTTGGCAGGCGACATGCATATCTTCTGTGTGGCAAAAACAATATCGCTAAGCGATAGATGAGAGTTGCGGTCATATCGCTATGACACAGGAGAAAAGCAGTCATGAAAAAGGAAGAAAGTCAGGTGTATGGCAGCGTCGTCAAAGTGCCTGCGCTTGAGCTGGAAGAACCAGTAAGGCTGGAGATGACCTCGCGATTGAACCAACTGCTGGCGGACACGATCACCATTCGCGATCTCTACAAAAAATCCCACTGGCAGGTGGCGGGGCGGACTTTCTATCAGCTTCATCTTCTTTTCGACAAACATTTCACGGAGCAGATGGGGTTGGTGGACGCGATTGCCGAGAGGATCCAGCTGCTCGGAGGCGTCAGTCTGGCGATGGGGGCCGACGTGGCAGAGACCACACAAATCAAACGTCCGCCTCGTGGCCGCGAAGAAGTTCCGGTACAGCTTTCACGCCTGGTTGACGCACACCGCATCATCATTCGCGACTGCCGGGCGTTGGCCCGTCGCGGTTCGGCCATAAACGATGACGGGACGATCGATCTTGTGGTCAGCCAGGTCCTGCGCACGAATGAACTTCAGGTTTGGTTCCTGAGTGAGCATCTGGTCAACGCGCCTCTAGTGAATCAGGGAGGCCGTCCGAAAGGGTAGCGATCTCACCATGAGGTCGACGAATGAGAACGAATATACAAAATAGGAGAACTTATGAATATTCAAAAGACAATCGTGCTTTCAATCGCAATGGTCATGCTTTCGACGATTGCGTCAACAGCGCAGACGGTAAAAACGGATTATGACCGCAGCGCAAACTTCAGGCAGTACAAAACATACTCCTGGGCCAACGTGAAAGCGACCGACCCGCTTTGGGTAGACCGGATCAAGAGTTCCGTAGAGTCGGCGCTGGCTGCAAAAGGGTTGACGAAGGTCGAGACCGGTGGAGACATGTCGATCACGGCCATGGAGATCACACAGAACCAGCAGACCCTCAACACCTTCTATAACGGGTTCGGCGGTTGGCGTTGGGGCGGTCTGGGAGACGCTACAACCACGACCGAAACCTACAAAGTCGGCACCCTGGTCGTTGACTTGTTCGACACTCAGACAAAAAAGCTGGTCTGGCGAGGTTCGGCGAGCGACACGCTTTCCGACAAGTCAGACAAGAACATTAAGAACCTCAACAAGGGAGTGGACAAAATGTTCAAGCACTTTCCTCCCGAAGCAAAAGGATAAAGCGGCGGTGATCCATGGCTTTATCTGAACAACATACCGAAACTCAGGGCCCGGAAGTTGGCAGGCCGGGCCCAATTCCAAAGGAGCGTTTCATCGTGACCTTCGCAAAAAGAGCTGTCACTCTCCTGCTGTCCGCTGCTCTTGTGGTGGCCAGCGCGTGTCCGGCGTACGTGCAACAAGTGGACCCGTCCACGGGGCCGATGCCAGCCGTGGCTGCGCTTGCGTCCGCGCAAGAACTGCAACAGCTTGTGGCGCCGATCGCGTTGTATCCGGACGAACTGGCGGCGCAGATTCTTGCTGCCTCGACTTATCCAAATGAGGTGGTGGAAGCAGATCGCTGGGTCCAGCAGCATCCTGATCTCAAAGGACAGGCATTGGCCGACGAGGCAGACAAACAACCCTGGGATGCCAGCGTTAAAGCGCTGGTTCCCTTCCCTTCCGTTCTTGCCAACATGGACAAGAACCTGTCATGGACCTCATCGCTCGGGGATGCGTACGTGAATCAGCAGCAGGCGGTGATGGACGCAATACAGGTCATGCGCCAGCGAGCCCAGCAGACCGGAAGCCTCAAAGATACGCCGCAGCAGACTGTGACAACGCAAGGACAGACCATCATCGTTGAGCCTGCTGATCCAGAGGTAGTGTACGTTCCGGAGTACGATCCCTGGCTGGTGTACGGAACGCCGCTGGTTGCATGGCCCGGCTGGTATCCGGTTCCGGGCATCTTCTATCCGGGACCTGCCGTAGGTTTTGGTCTCGGTTTTGGCGTCGGCTTCTTCGGTGGCTTTGGCTGGGGATGGCACCATTGGGGATTCGATTGGCGCCATCATGACATCACATTCGATCACGACAGGTATGTTTCCCACAGCAGAATTTTTGCTCGCCGCGATGGCTTCGATCACGGCCATGCGGACTTCCATCGTGGCTCGGGATTTCGTCCTGCCGGCGCAGATAGAACTCCTGCTACCCGCGGCTTCTCAGCGCCGCAGCAGGGCTTTGCCGGACAGCACGGTTTCGGTGACCATGGACAGACCGGCATTCATTCCGGCGCGTTCAGCGGCTTCAATCACGGAGGCGTCGCGAGAGGCTTCTCCGCTCGCGGACATTCAAGCTTCGGAGGCGGAGGATTCCACGGTGGAGGAGGTCACGCAGGAGGCCATCGATAGCCCTTAACGATGAGGCAACCATGGGATCTATGGGGATCAGCGAAAAATAGTTTGGCCCAGACATGCCAAAGGCCATCCAACCAAGTAATCCAGCTACACATGGGCAGTTATGGGCGGCTCGTGGGTAGCGCGTTCCAACTGGCCGAGGGCGGTAGTAGTGAAATCACTGACCCTCAATGTCGAAACCTCTTGGCAACTGTTCGGCAGCTGCGTCGAAATGGTGACGGGCTCTGTTCAGCAGGGACGATCCTCAGACGACCCAACCTCTTTGTCTTCAGTTATTTTCCGATTCCCCTATTCAAGCTGGCACTTTGGTCAGTAACCTGCCATTTGTACCGACTATGGCACTGCACGCAAGGGATATGCGTTTATGAAAAGTCAACGTGAGAACCAGCGCCTGTTGGCCCAATTGGGGCAAGTGAAGTTGCACGATCACCTCTGCGTGATTTGTGACTCGCGGCAGGAAGAACTTTCAGCCGCGCTATCTTTCATTCGCGTTGGTCTCGAGCAGAGGCAAAGGTGTATATACATCACGGCCGAGAACACCCGCGCTTCAGTCGTGGCGGCCGCGCGCCGGCAAGGGATTGACGCCGAGTCCGCTCTCAAGAAAGGCACGCTTATCCTGCCCGCAAGGGCGCCATATTGGGAGCCCGGCTCATTTGATGCGGATGGTGTAATCCGCTATTGGGTCCGCGCCGTTCGCGAAGCCAAAAAAGCGGGGTTCGCCAGCTTGCGGATCGTGGCGGAGATGACATGGGTAAAAACGTGCCGTGCCGCCAACGAAGAGCTCATAGATCTCGAAACAAAGGCAAATGAGTTTGTCCGGAAGCACGATGCGCTCGCCCTTTGTCTTTACAACAACCGCCGGTTCCCGAAGGCTCTGACCCTGAACCTCATGCGCACTCACCCGCTGGTGATCTATAACGGCCTCGTCTTCAACAATCCCTACTTCATTCCTCCAGCGGAGTTCCGTGGCCGTAATGCACCCGAAGCGCTGATCAAGCACTATCTGGAGAACCTCAAGGACCGCGAACAGACCACGCAGGCGCTTCGTGAGCTCTCCGCCAGTATTTTTCGGTTGCAGGATGAGGAGCGAAGACGCATTGCCCGCGAGCTGCACGATACTACCGGCCAGAACCTTGTAGGTCTGGTAATGTCTCTGGCTTCATTGAAGCAATCGATTGCCCGGCTCGATCCCACGGTGCGCAGAAAATTCTCCGGCATTCTGCGCATTGCGCGACAAGCCGCGCGCGAGTTGAGCACGCTCTCGTTCCTGCTCCATCCTCCGCTGCTGGAAGAAGCCGGCCTGGCAGAAGCCTTGCAATGGTTCGTACGCGGACTAAGCCATAGAAGCGGTATCAAGGTCGCGCTGCACCTGCAGGGCGGGACGGAGCGGCTTCCTCGTGAGCCTCAGAAGGCCCTGTTTCGGATCGTACAGGAGGCCCTCCACAATGTGCAGCGCCACTCTGGCAGCAAGCGGGCCGAGGTTCGTCTGCAAGTGGAGGATGGTCAAGCCGTGCTCGAAGTCAGGGACTTTGGCCGCGGACTCTTGTTACGCAAAAGAGCCAGCGCGAAGGACGCAAAAGAGTCTCACGTTCTCGGAGTTGGCATTACCGGCATGCGTGAACGTGTGCGGCACCTCGGAGGAGAGATGCAACTCACTTCTGCCCGGCCTGGCGCATTGCTGCGGGTGATTGTCCCAGTGCCCGAAGAGGAGAAGGCGGCATGAGGTCCAGCTTGGGTTCTGCGCTCGTCTACGACGAGTGCCACGTAGCCATGCGCTCAGAGCATGATTTTCGGCCTATGTACCTGGTCATTCAATCCCGCTTTCTTAAGCTGTCGAAGTTTCGACATCTATCACCGCTTGGTGAACTGCTCGTGTCGGCCAATCAACAGTCGCGACGCTTCTGACATGCAATCGCGATGGTTTCCGCCCTTGGCAACTCAAGTGCTATTACCTCAGCGTTGGCGGTATTGCTCCAGAGCTTGGTTGGACGATTCTGTCCAGTAATTCCGACTTGAAGGTAACGACGAGGTCAAGGTTATGTGGATCGTTCGGCTTGCGCTCAGACGGCCTTACACATTCGTGGTGCTGGCTGTTCTGATCTTGATTCTGGGAACGCTTTCAGCGCTTCGCACCCCGACTGATATTTTTCCGAATATCAACATTCCCGTGGTGAGCATTATTTGGAATTTCAACGGGCTCGCTCCCAAAGAGATGGCTGACCGAATCGTCTCAATTCAGGAGCGCAACTTGACTACCGTCGTGAATAACATCGAGCACATAGAGTCACAGTCGCTGAATGGCGTGGCTGTGATCAAGGTCTTCTTCCATCCGGGCGCCGACATCAGTACGGCAATCGCGCAGATTGCAGGCCAATCCCAGACCCAACTCAAAGTGCTGCCGTTGGGAACCACAGCTCCGCTGATCATCACGTACAGCGCTTCCAGCGTCCCAATTCTTCAGCTCGCTCTCTCCAGCCCCACGCTTTCTGAGCAACAATTGAATGATTACGGTCTGAATTTCATCCGTCCTCAACTCACGTCGGTGCCTGGAACGGCCATCCCGTATCCCTACGGTGGCAAGCAACGGCAGGTCCAGGTTGATTTGAACACCAATGCGCTCCAGGCAAACGGGCTGTCGCCGCTCGACGTAGTGAATGCCATCAGCGCGCAAAACCTTATTCTCCCCACCGGAACAGCGAAGATCGGGACCTACGAATACAACGTCGACATGAATGGGAGCCCGACGACCATCCAGGGGCTGAACGATATTCCGATCAAGACGGTTGGGACATCGACCATTTATATCCATGACGTCGCTTTCGTGCGCGATGGATTCCCGCCACAAACCAATATTGTCCGCGTTGACGGCCGGCGCTCGACGCTGATGACGATCCAAAAGAACGGCACCGCGTCTACGCTCAACATCATAGCCGGCATCAAGCAGCTTCTGCCGGACGTCAAGAACACGCTCCCGCAGGACCTGCAGATTCGCACCCTGGGCGACCAGTCTGTGTTTGTGCAGGGAGCTATTTCCGGCGTGGTGCGTGAGGCGCTCATCGCGGCGTGTCTAACCGCTGCCATGATTCTCTTGTTTCTCGGAAGCTGGCGCAGTACGGTCATTATCGCCATTTCAATTCCGCTTTCTATTTTGTCTTCCATCATTTTGCTCAGCTTTTTGGGAAGCGATCATCGATGGCGCGCAGCAGATCGCAATACCCGCGCTGGTTTCAACGCTCAGCATTTGCATCGTGTTTGTGCCGATGTTCCTGCTCACCGGCGTCGCGCGATATCTCTTTGTGCCTCTGGCCGAGGCAGTCGTATTCGCCATGCTGGCTTCTTACCTGCTTTCGCGGACCCTGGTGCCCACACTGGCGAAATATTTTCTTAAGGCCCATGCGGAAGGAGAGGCCCATGAGTCCTCTGTCAGCAAGAACCCGTTGGTGCGCTTTCAAGTCTGGTTCGAGCATGGGTTTGAGAGCATCCGCGGCGCGTATCACCGGCTGCTCGAAACTCTTATTAACCACCGCAGCATTTTTGCGGGCGGATTTCTCCTCGCATGTCTATTCTCTTTCGCCCTGATTCCGTGGCTGGGCCAGGATTTCTTTCCATCGGTGGATAGTGGCGAATTCACCCTGCACCTGCGCGCTCCAACCGGCACGCGCATCGAAGAAACCGCCGCGTTGTGCGATCGGGTGGAAAACGAGATTCGCGCGCAGATACCGCAGAAGGAGTTTTCCGGCGTCATCGATAACATTGGCTTGCCTTACAGCGGCATCAATCTTTCCTACAGCAATTCGGCGCCTTCGGGGACCCAGGATGCCGACATCATGGTCGCGCTCAATCCCAAGCATCACCCCACGGCAACTTACGTGCATGATTTGAGATTAAAGCTGGCGCACGATTTTCCGGGAGTCACGTTCTATTTCCTGCCTTCGGACATGGTGACGCAGATTCTGAACTTCGGTCTGCCGGCTCCGATCGACATTCAAGTCGTAGGCAATGATCTCGAGGCCAACCGGCAGTTTGCGGACAATCTTTTGGCGCGCGTAAGAAACGTCTCGGGAACATCTGATCTCCGCATTCAGCAGACCTTTGATCAGCCGAAGCTACACATCGATGTTGACCGCACCAAGGCGGCCGCCATCGGATTCACACAGCGGGAAGTCGCGACCAATCTGCTGGTAACGCTCAGCGGCAGTTCGCAGACCGCGCCCACGTTCTGGCTCAACCCGAAGAATAGCGTGAGCTATTCGATCGCGACGCAGACACCGCAATACCGCGTCCAGTCGTTGCAGGATTTGAACAATATTCCGGTAACGGGCGCGGGAACTGCCGCTGGTAATGCGCCCCCCTCCATTCTTGGGAGTCTTGCCTCGGTGGATCGCGCTTCAGATTTGAGCGTTGTCTCACACTACAACGTAGCGCCGGTGATTGACATATTTGGCTCCGTCCAGGGACGGGACCTCGGTGCCGTATCCAAGGACATCTTCGCAACCATCAACAGCAGCCAGAAAGAACTGCCGCGGGGATCAAAAATCATCGTACGCGGCCAGATTCAAACTATGCGTTCATCCTTCTTAGGCTTGCTCACAGGTTTGGTGTTTGCCATTGCCCTGGTTTACCTGCTGATCGTCGTGAACTTTCAGTCGTGGCTTGATCCTTTCATCATCCTCATGGCATTGCCCGCAGCCCTGGCTGGAATTGTGTGGTTTCTGTTTATGACCGGCACCACCATCAGCGTGCCCGCTCTGACCGGCTCGATCATGTGTGTCGGCGTGGCGACGGCAAACAGCATTCTGGTCGTCAGCTTTGCGAAAGAACAATTGAATGCAGGGCGCAGCGCCGTTGACGCAGCCCTCGAGGCGGGATACATGCGGTTTCGCCCGGTATTGATGACGGCCCTGGCCATGATCATTGGAATGGCGCCGATGGCCCTGGGACTGGGTGAGGGCGGCGAGCAGAATGCGCCTCTCGGTCGCGCCGTGATCGGGGGACTGCTCTTTGCCACTGTATCCACGCTGCTGTTTGTCCCAACAGTCTTCAGCATAGTACATAGTCTGCGCAGTCCAGGGACTGCTACGGTACGCCATTCATAGAAAGGTCACTAGAAGGAGATGAGAGTCATGCCCATGCAATCGCAAACACCGAACGAAGCCGCTCACCACGAGCCCGTGTTGAGCCTGGTCAAGTCGCCGCGTCGGCCGAAGCGGGGCTGGCTCATCGGCGGGGCAGTTCTCTTGGTTTTTGCCGCCATCCTCGTATATGGCATTTACGCTCGCGTGTCGAAAGCGGCGACCGTACGCGCTGAAACAGCGCAGATGGCCGTACCGTCGGTTGCGGTTGTTTCGCTACAACGGTCCGCCCCGTCTCAGGAAATTGTTCTGCCGGGAAACGTGCAGCCTTTTGTCAGCGCTCCTATTTACTCTCGGACCAACGGCTACCTCAAGAGCTGGCGTGTAGACATCGGCGCACGTGTGAAGAAGGGACAGCTGCTGGCCGAGATTGACACGCCGGAAGTCGACCAGCAATTGGAGCAGTCGCGCAGCAATCTCGCTACCGCACAGGCCAACCTCAAACTGGCGGAGATCACAAAAAATCGCTACCAGGGTTTGCTGGCAACGCACGCAGTGGCGCAACAAGACGTAGATAACGCCGTCGGGGCCTACAATGCGAACCTCACAATCGTCGAAGCCAATCGCGCCAACGTAAGGCAGCTTGAGACAATGCAATCCTTCGAGCGGATCTATGCTCCTTTCGATGGCATCATCACTGCGCGTAACACAGATACTGGACAGTTGATCGCGTCGGGCAATGCCGGAGGCGTCAAGACCGATCTCTATCACATTTCGCAGCCGGGAAAGCTGCGCGTCTATATCAACGTGCCGGAGCAGTACTCCCAGGCCACCACTCCCGGTCTGACGGCCGAACTGACGCTGGCGGAATTTCCCGGACGAAAATTTCCCGGCAAATTGGTTCGCACTGCGAATGCCATCAATTACGCCACTCGCACCTTGATTGCGGAAGTTGATGTGGATAATCCTGGTGGGGAGTTGCTCACCGGAGCCTATGCCGAGGTCCATCTCAAAGTGCCGGGACAAGTGTCCTCGTATCTAGTGCCGGTTTCCACGCTCATATTCCGCACGCAAGGCTTGCAGGTCGCTGTTGTGAAAAACGGCAGCGTAACGCTCACACCGGTGACTCCTGGCCACGATTTCGGAGACCAGGTTGAAATTGTTTCCGGTCTGAAGGGAGATGAATCGCTGATTGTGAGCCCGCCTGATTCCATCGTCTCCGGACAAAAGGTACAGGTCGTGCAGCCCGCGCCCACAGGAGGTGCACAATGAACTTGCTTCATTATGCAACGGAAAACATCAGACCCTTCGCCTACCGCCCAGGAATTCTTGCTGTAGCTGGTGTGCTGTTGCTTGCGGGTTGTTCCCTCGGACCGAAGTACCACCGTCCGCAAGTGGAAGTTCCGCCGGCTTTCAAGGAAGCTCCACCGGCGTATAAAGAGGCCGGTAACTGGAAAACCGCTCAGCCGAACGAAGTAGGCTTCAGAGGCAACTGGTGGGAAATATTCCAGGACCCTCAACTGAATGCCCTGGAGGAGCAGGTCAATATTTCCAACCAGAACCTGAAGGCAGCAGAGGCGCAGTATACGCAGGCCCGCGCGTTGGTCCGTTATTCTCGTGCCGACTACTTCCCTACGGTGGCCGTCGGTGCGTCCGCATCGCGCGTAAGGACTTCTGGCAATCGCGCACCTGTGAATGCGATTGGCAATGGCCGTACTAATAATGACTTCCAGCTCCCGCTGGAATTGTCGTACGAAATCGACGCCTGGGGACGAGTGCGCCACAACGTGGAGGCTTCGCGCGAAGAGGCCCAAGCCAGCGCTGCTGACCTGGCAACGGTCAACCTGAGTGTGCATGCGCAACTGGCCTTGTTCTACTTTCAAGCGCGTAACCTGGATGCGCAGGAGCAGCTTCTGAAGTCGACAGTCGCGCAATATGAACAAGCCCTGCAGTTGAATCAGGCCCGCTTTGACGGAGGAGTTGGTTCCGAAGTTGAGGTCGAGCAAGCCAGGACGCAACTGGAGACCACGCGCGCCCAGTTCATAGATGTCGGAGTAGCCCGGGCGCAGTTCGAACACGCTGTCGCAACTCTGATCGGCAAACCGGCGGGATCGTTTACTCTTCCTCCGCTTCCACTCCGCACGCCTCCGCCTGCGATTCCGGCGGGTGTGCCGTCAGAGTTGCTCGAGCGCCGGCCTGATATCGCATCGGCCGAGCGGCGCATGGCCGCTGCGAACGCCCGAATCGGAGTGGCTAAGGCAGCTTATTATCCACTCTTGAGCCTGACCGGCGCGGGAGGTGTTGAAAGCGGCGCCATCACAACGTTGTTGCAGGGTCCCAGCGGGTTGTGGGCCCTTGGAGGCCAGGCCTTGCAAACGCTGTTTGACGGAGGCAGACGCCGGGCCGCCTCAGACCAGGCTACTGCCGCTTACGATCAGACCGTGGCTGCCTATCGCGAGACCGTGCTTACCAGTTTCCAACAGGTGGAAGACAATCTGGCTGCATTGCGCATCCTGGAAAACGAAGCCCGCACTCAGAATGTAGCAGTCGTTGCCGCCCAGAAATCACTGGATCTTTCCACCCAGCGATACAAGGGCGGGGTCACCAGCTATCTGGAAGTAACTACCGCGCAAAGTGCCGCCCTGGCTGACGAGGTTACCGCAGTCAACATTCTCGGACGGCGAATGGTTGCTGCCGTCCAGTTGATCGAGGCACTGGGAGGAGGATGGGACAGCGCTAGCCTGCCGCAGCGGCCTGAGTGTTGCGGCAAACTCGTAAGCGCAAAGCCTGCACCCGGAATCGCTGCGGATAAAAGCAATCAGTTTCACTGATTCGGCAGGGCGACTTTGGTTGTCCGGTGATTTGCGCCGTCACTCCGGTCGTAGATATCTCTTTTCGGCAGAGGCTCAGGAGGGCCTGCAACTCACTCCGTTCTATGCGCCACATCACCGACATCATCAGAGCAGGGCACTCTGGAGTGATAAGATTTTTACTTTGCAGAAGGCGACACACTGAATCCCGGGAGGGGAAGTATGTCCAGGTCCAATCCTCTTCTGTGGACCAAGTCGCACGCGATTCGCAAGTATGGGATTGCCGTTCTATCGGTTGCCACAGCCCTGATTCTTGCGCAGTGGCCGTTCCTCCATCTGGGGGCTGCTCCAGTTTCCCTGTTTCTTTGCGCGATCATGTTCACTGCGTGGTTTGGCGGAGTTACACCGGGACTGCTCGCGACAGCTCTCTCCGATCTCGCTTTCTATTATTACTTCTTGCCTCCGCTGTATTCGCTGGACGCAAAACCCCACGAGATACCACGCCTCCTCGCTTTTACCGTATCCAATCTGGTTGTCGCATTGCTGACGGCGGCGCAAAGGAGCGCGACAGAATCGGTCAGACGAGCGCGCGATGATCTGAAAATAACGGTTCAAGAACTCCAGAGGACGAATGAAGCATTACGGGCAGAGAGCCTTGAGCGCAAACACGCCGAAGATAAACTGCGGCGTAGCGAGGCCTACCTGGCTGAAGGGCAGAAATTAAGTCATACCGGTAGTTGGGCTTGGAAGGTTGCCACCAAAGAAATCATCCACTGGTCCAGTGAACAGTACCGCCTGTTTGGCTTCGACTCGGAACGGGCTCCACAGTCATTAGAAACAATTCGCCAGCGCGTTCATCCGGACGACCAAGACAAGCTCTTCGGAGTGTGGAACAGAGCGGTCCATGAAAAGAGCGACTACGACGTGGGCTTCCGCGTCGTTCTTCCCACCGGCGCGGTGAAATATATCCACGCTGTGGGTCATCCTGTTTTCAACGGGGCTGGCGAACTCATTGAATTTGTCGGTACCTCTTTGGACGTGAGCGAACGTAAGCGGGCGGAGGAAGAGCGTGAGAGTCTGCGCCAGGCGCAGGCGGACCTCGCGCGCGTCAGCCGCGTAACTACCATGGGAGAGCTGACTGCCTCCCTGGCGCACGAAGTGAATCAGCCGATCGCCGCCGCCGTCACTGACGCCAAGACGTGCCTGCGCTGGCTTGGCGGCGACACCCCGAATCTCGAAGAGGCCCGGGAGACGGCTGCAAGAATGGTAAAGGATGCAACACGAGCCGCGGAAATTGTCAGCCGAATCCGTTTGTTGTTCAAGAAGGGTACTGCTGAGCGGGAGTTGGTCGACATGAATGAAGTGGTCCGAGAGATGATCATCCTGCTGCGCAACGAAACCATAAGGTATTCCGTAGCCGTCCGGACGGAGCTGGCGCCTGGTCTTCCTCAGGTCATGGGAGATCGCGTGCAATTGCAGCAGGTCGTGATGAACCTCATCATCAACAGCCTCGAGGCAATGAAGGATGGTGATGGAGCCCGGGAACTCATCATCAAGTCGCAGCCCGCGGACAAAGGGCGCCTCACGATCTCGCTCAGCGATACCGGTGTGGGACTTCCCCAGCAGCAGGCGGAGCAGATCTTCGATGCGTTCTTTACCACCAAGCTTGATGGCACTGGCATGGGACTCTCAATCAGCCGCTCCATCGTGGAATCTCATGGCGGGCGCTTGTGGGCGACCGCCAATTCTCCGCAGGGAGCAAGCTTTCATCTCAGTCTGCCCACTACTGTCGAGGCTCATGAGTGAGGGAGGCTATCGCCGCACGCCGGAGGGTTAAGGGTCATGCTGGATAAACCAGAATAGATTAAAGTTAGGCTGAATTATACTTTTAGCAAGGCCAGTAAGTATGCCAAAGCCTGCATCAATCACCAGAGCTGCCGAGTCAATTTGGCAATATCCCAAGACTCGTTGCTCTGATCGAACGAGGAGGACCCGATGAATCCCACTCATGATCGTGTGAAGTCCACTGGAGGAACGCCAAGTGCGGCCAGCCAACCCATTCCGTTCGCAGGCTCGGTGCTTGACGCGCAACGTCACGTCTGCGCCTTTTTTCATAATCCCGACGAAGAATACCGGGTGCTTCTTCCATTCATCAAAGACGGTTTCGAGCGGGGCGAGAAGGCGTTCCACATCGTCGATCCCAAACTGCGAGAGGAGCACCGCCGACGGCTCGCGTCAGCCGGCATCGATGTGGGTACAGCGGAAACGAGCGGTCATTTCGAACTACGCAACTGGGCTGATGCGTATCTACGTGATGGTCACTTTGATCAGGATCGCATGCTGGCTCTGATCCAGGAGGTCCTCGACGGGGGCAGGCAGCAAGGGTTCGCGCGCACCCGGCTGGTCGCGCACATGGAATGGGCGCTCGAAGATCGGCCTGGCGTCGACGATCTGGTGGAGTACGAGACGCGACTGAACTATGTTTTGCCTCGCTATAAGGACCCGGTCATATGAATCTACGATCTCGCCAAGTTTGGCGGGCAG
>WNFI01429083.1_pt1 | contig 46019 bp, 45 predicted proteins | sample 5400471 | NCBI WGS metagenome assembly WNFI01 (sample SAMN13153348, study PRJNA577476) | soil metagenome | isolation source: 100 cm saprolite on Douglas fir-dominated hillslope | place: USA:California | collected 2013-09-17
CATCCTATAATCATCATGCGAAGGCTCCTTCCTCCCTAGGAGCCTTAGTCCTCAAACCAAGACTACCCGGTCGATCGAGCCTTCGCTCTTATCCAATCAGTCCAAACTTTACTTGGGCGGGGTTTTTGATGTTCGCTCATCACAGACTTGATGGTGCTAGGTGGCCCACCATGATGCACTTTTCTTCCTTGACACCATACTACGTCACACGTACTATATCGCTACACGTAATACGCACCACGTATTACGCGGGGCGATACTTATGCTGCGAAAGACCAAAGAGGATGCTGCGCTGGCTGATTTTGGCCGGTTCTCGGAGCCGGCCTTGCTGATCCTGGTGAGCCTGGCAGAGGGCCCCCGGCACGGTTATTCCATGACTGAAGACATTGAAGCCATTGCCGGCGTGCGTCTGGGGCCGGGGACGCTGTATGGCGCCCTGGCCCGGCTGGAGGCGCGCGGGCTCATAGAACCGTTGAAAAGCGAAGACCGCCGCAACCCCTACCGGCTCACCGCTCTGGGTGAACGCGCCTTGCGCGTCCGTCTGGATTCCATGATGGCAGTGGCGCGCACCGGGCAGCGGAGATTGGCCAGCGCATGAACTGGCTGCTACGGCTGTATCCCGCGCGGTGGCGCGAGCGTTACGGTGAAGAATTTGCCGCCGTGCTGGCAAGCCAGCGCGCCTCTGTGGGCTTGGTTTTGGATGTGCTCGCCGGAGCCGTTGATGCGCACCTGCACCCACAGATTCAGAATTCCCAATCGAAACCGATTCAAGGAGAAGAAACCATGACACTAGCAATGTTGCAACGATGCGCGGCCGGAGGCCCAAAACTTTCGCCGCAAGATAAGCGCGCTGCGTCGAAGTCCACGATAATCAGCGCGCTGATCATGACCGCTCTCTACCTGGCACTCACAAAAATCTATCGCGGCGCGCTTCCGGTGCAGGCTTTCGGCTATTCGTCCCTTCCCTTCCTCACCCTCGTCTACGAGCAGACCGCGTACTTAAGGAAACGACCGCGGCTCACGCAAGCCTTCCTCCTGTGTGCGGGATATTCGGCGATGTACCTGTTCATGCTGGCCGTGTGCCTTATAGGTACCAAATTGTGATTCCGGCTAGGGTTGCGGAAAAACTCCCAATGTACGCGCTAACGTGGAAGATCGGCGCTTCAGCGCCGCGTAAGGTGCTTGGAATGAACTGGGGCTTCAGCCGCGGCGACGCTTTACGTCAGAAAAGGGGTTTTCCCAAAACCTGCTAGGGGGAAAAAAGGCGCGACCCGCTAAGCACCAAAAAATCCCCCACAAGGGCCGGTAAAATCCACAGCGCCGCGAAAAACTTTTGGGCTCGCGTTTGAAACTTTTTTCTGGCTCACATCTCTGATTCCATCGCGGACCGCAAACGGGGCGGAAGACTGCCACCGCTCTGACTGTCACCTCCCATGGTTGCGAATTTCGCGAAACTGTCGAATCTCAATCGTCGAACCAAGGAGCTTTTCATGTTGAAGTCGTCGTACGTTTTGTTGACCGCAGTGTTTGGCAACCAGCGCAGTGTTGCCGTCCCCCACTCAGGCTCAAAGCAAGAGCAACTCCGCCACCGGCGCGGTGTTCGTAATGACTAACAACGCCGACAAGAACCAGATCATCGCCTATAAGCGAGCCGCGGATGGCTCTCTACAGAAAGCCCAAACCTTCAACACGGCGGTCGAGGCAGCGGCGGGACCATCGATCCCTTGGCCTCGCAAGGTTCGCTCACGCTGGGCAGCAATCGCGCGCTATTGTTCGCGGTGAACGCGGGCAGCGGCGATATTTCCGTGTTTCAGGTGCATGGATCTTATTTGGTGCTGGTCGATCGCGTTCCCTCGGGAGGCAGCGAACCGGTCGCTGTAGCGCAATGGGGAAATCTGGTCTATGTACTCAATGCTGGCGGGGCAAGCAATGTATCGGGATTCCGGCTTGAGAAGGGCGGAAAGCTCGCGCCCATCGCGAATTCCACGGCGTTCCTGAGCACGGGGAATTCGGGAGCCTCATCGCTGGCCTTCAGTCCGAACGGTTCAACGTTGCTGGTGGCGGAGAAGCTGACCAACGATATCGACGCGTTTGAGGTGCAGAGCAACGGAACTCTGTCGCCGATCGTTATTAATCCGAGCGCGGGTCCCGGAGTGTTTGCAGTGGCCTTCGCTCCGAACGGAGCGGCGATTGCTGTTGAGACAGGGCCCACAGGAGGGACGAACGCTTCAGCGATTTCGTCTTACTCTGTGGCTGCGAACGGAACTCTTACCGCCATCAGCACCAGCGTGCCTACCTTGGGTACCGCGACGTGCTGGCACGTTATTACTTCGGACGGAAAGTTTGTTTACACCGCGAATGCTGCTTCGTCGACGATCTCGGGCTTTGCCATCGGTTCAGCCGGTACGCTGACGGCGCTGGGTTCGACGATTGTCGGAACTCTGGTGACGGGAAGCGTGGACCTCGACACTGGCATTAGCGCCGACAAGCAAATTCCTCTACACACTGGATTCGGGTACGGGCGACGTAAGCGCCTTCGGCATCAATGCGGATGGCTCGCTTACCAGCCTCGGCGTTTTGGGCGGGCTGACGGCGTCGGCGGGATTTAATGGACTTGCGGCGTTCTAAGTTGCATCGGTAGTCCGGATAGTTGGAAACGTGAGTTGCGGACTTTGCGCCGCAACTCACCTTTGGTAGATATCCGTTAACTTCGGCAGTTTAGAACTGGTTCCACAGATACTGGTTGTAAACCTCGTGGTGGAACTGCACCTCGGGAGCTTTTACGAATGTTCCGAGGGCGCGCGCGCAACGGTCAGCCGCAGCCTGTTTCAGATCGGCGTAGCGGCCTTTCACATCCTCGCCGAGCAGCGTGGTTGTCCACTCCGCTTTGCGGAAGTTGGCCAGCGCGTCGTAAATGTTATCGGGCAAGTAGCGTTCGGCCTGGCGCAAATTCTTAACCTTCGAGGTTTCGCCATCGATGCCGGTCTTGAAGATGGAATGCAGCACCAGGTAAGGATTCGAATCCGGTGACACCGAGCGTACTTCAACGCGCATGCTCTTGTCGTTGCCGATTGGGATGCGAATCATGGAGCCGCGATCGACTGCGGACGCTTTGATTTGGTTCGGCGCCTCGAAGTGCGGATCGAGGCGACGATAAGCATTCACACTGGCATTCAGCAGCAGGCAAAGATCATTGCCATGGGTCAGAATGCGGTCGACGAAAGCCCAGCCCGTCTTGCTGAGTTTCTCCTCGCCTTTCGCGTCCCAGAAAAGATTCGTGTCGTCTTTGCTGATGGAAACGTTGGTGTGCATTCCACTTCCGTTCACGCCCACTACTGGTTTAGGCAGGAACGATGCGGTCAAACCCATGTTGGTCGCAACCTGACGGCAGATCAGCTTGTAGAGTTGGATCTGGTCGGCCGCGGCAACGACTTCGCCATATCCATAATTGATTTCAAACTGCGAGGGCGCAACTTCCGGATGGTCCTTCTCGTTCTGGAAGCCCATCGCGCGCTGCACTTCGGCCGTCGTGTCAATGAAGGTGCGCAGCGGATCGCCCGGCAGCGAGTGATAATATCCGCCGGTGTTGACGTACTCGAACTTGCCGGTGTCTTGATAGTGACGCTCAGCATCGGGCCCTTTAAATAGAAAGCCTTCAATTTCGTTGGCGGCATTAAGAGTAAACCCCTTCTTCTTGTTCAGTTCGGTGGCGTAACTCTTGAGCACACCCCGAATGTCGGCCGAGTAAGGCTGCCCGCCTTTGTCGATGACTTCGCCAAACACCAGCACCTTGCCGGAACCGAAGACGTCGGCCGGAGCCCAGTAGAACGCGCCCCAATCAATGCCCAAGCGAAGATCACTCTCACGCTGCGCAGTGAAGCCACGAATCGACGAGCCGTCGAAAGTAAGGTTGTCCCAGCTCTTGATTAGAAACTTCTTGTCGTAGTCCAGCATGTGCAACCGGCCTTCGAGATCGCTGAAGAGCACGGTCACAGCCTTGATCCGTTTCTCATCAGTCAAATACTTCAACCGCTCTTCCTGGACCTGGTGCACGGCGACGCGATTCTTGCGCTCCGACTTCGCCTTCAGGTTGAGTTCTTCCAATTCTTCGTAGGTGAGTGCCAGAAAATTCCGCAGTTCGTTGGACATGAATCTCCTCAGTGTGTGAGTGTGACGCCTGCCGATTATCCATCGGCTCGAAAGACTGGCCAACAGAGTAACGTGCGGCGCGCCTCCTCGCTCATAAATAATATTTATGAAATGTATCGGCTGCGGGGTTGACGCTTCGCTGAATTCACGGTGGACGAAGAAATGTCTGGGATGTTTGAAACTCCTTAAATTCGGGAGTATCCACGAAATTGTCCGGTTCTCCTGACTGTCCACTCTCCGCGCTATACCCGCACAGAATGGCCCTCGTTGGCACATCCTTCTCTTTGCGAGCGCGATCACTTCATGCCGCTGGGATCTTGCAATTAGCGGCTGCGAGATAAGCAGACCTGATCGAGCTCATAAGAATTGATTATCAAATGAAGTTTGCATCTGGGTCAGAAGAAATATTTGTTGGACGGCAACCTCTCTGATCGTTAAGGTCAGCCTCCAAGACAGCGGAGAAAGACGGTGGCCGTTGCTATCGAGAGAAAGCGAGGAATTTAGAATGCGGAATTGTTTTCAAACAGGAGCGATGATCGCTCTTGCAAGCCTTTCGCTAGTGACGGTGGGTCGTGCGCAGGATCAGGCGAGTGCGCCAGCACCAGCAGCATCGACCGCTCCGGCAGCTCCGGCCCCTCTGCCTAGTCCCTCAATAACAGGGCCTTTAGCAACAGCGATTCCTCATGAGATCGCAGCGGGTCCGTTTGGAAAACTGGAGGTTACAGGCATTCTCAGCGGCATGGGTTGGACCGAAGGAAATCACATTACGGGCGATTCACCTACGCACTGGGACGTTAGCAACGCTCAGGTATTCATCCAAAAGACTACTGGCTGGTGGCAATTCTATCTGCAAGCTGGTGCCTACAACCTGCCAGCTTTGGGCGCGCCGTTCCTTTCGACTGGCGATACAACAAAAAACGTCTACGGCCCATTCCCGCAGGGCTATCTTAAGCTGGTTAAAGGCAATTTCAACGCAGAGATCGGCGCGCTGCCTACGCTGATTGGTGCTGAGTATACCTTCACCTTTGAAAACATGAACATCGAGCGCGGCATTCTGTGGAATCAGGAGAACGCGGTCAATCGTGGCATCCAACTCAATTACACTCATAAGAAACTTAGCACCTCGTTTAGCTGGAACGACGGTTTTTACTCTAACCGCTACTCATGGCTGTGGGGTTCTCTGGCGTATGCTTTCAATGCCTCAAACACATTGTCGTTTGTGGCAGGCGGGAATGCAGGGGCGTACGCCAAGAACACTCTCGCCACGCCTCTTCTCTTAAACAACGAGTCGATCTATAACCTCCTCTACATTTACAGCCACGGCCATTGGGTAATCAACCCATACTTTCAGTACACCGACGTACCGAAGAATGCGAGCATCGGAATTCTTGCCGGCGCGCACACGAACAGCGGCGCTCTCCTGGTCACATACAATTTCAAGCACGGAATATCGTTGTCCGCCCGCCCGGAATACCTTAAGACGAGTGGAACCGCCTCAGACCCTAACGCGATCAACTTGTTGTATGGTCCGGGAAGCGGAGCGTTCGCATTCACTGTCACCCCAACTTATGTCAAGGATGCCTTTTTCATGCGGGGAGACTTCTCAATCGTGCATGCTACTAGTTCCACGCCGGGCTTCGTTTTTGGCACGTCCGGGCTCAGTAATAATCAGCCGCGCGGCGTTCTTGAAGCTGGTTTTATGTTTTGAAGACTAGGCGCAGTGCGGACCCCACGTAGCTCAGGTGGAGTTCGCAATTAGAGTTCGCTTCGTCCCAGAAATGCCGTGGCGCGGCGCCGGGTAGAGAGTAAGTTTGGCCGCGCCGAGTCACAAACAGAAATGATGAGCACGATAGAAAATATGAATTTGACTTTGTGGATACCCGATGACAGCATCGCTGCCGAGATCACGCAAGCCGCTCTCTTTACCGTTGATGAGGGTTTCCTCGGCTCCGGCGCTGTGGTTCCACCAAGACGATTCTTTTGTTCGGTAGAACACGCGGGAATAAGTAGAGATCCAACCGGCTTGGCTTCGACTTCACTACCGCGTGCATGCAGTGAAACAAACGTCCGGAAAGGACGAATAGATTCGATAAGGAGCAAGAAATGGCTGCCAATGCAAAACAGGGAACGTACTTAGCTTCAACGCTCGTCGGCTTTACCGCTTTTCCTGCTGGGGTGATCGAAGGCGGCGGTAAGGGGATTGCGATTGCGGTTGTGGGACTGGCGCTGCTGCTGTATTCGGCGTTCGGTTTCTACAAGATCAAGGGTGTCGAGGTCTAACTCGCTTAACCAATCGAGAACAAACAGGAGAACCGAATGAAACTCGTTGGAATTCTGATGGTGTTTGGAGGATGGTTGCTGCCGGTCGTGGCGCTCCCATTTACGCAGTCGAATACGATCAGGTTGATTTTGGCATTAGTAGGCATTGCCATCACCTTGGTCGGCATCATGGGCGTTCTGAACAAAGCGCACGCGAAGAATGCAATCTGGAAGGCATAGCGGTCAGGGGTGCAAGGTTCATCGGCACAGTCTAATGCGGCATTCGGCGTCTAAGCGAGTGGCCGCCAGGAGATAACACAGAGATGAGATTCCGGGGAAAGATGACGAGTTGTTCATGGGCCGCAATCGGATTACTGCTGTTTTGCGGATTGGCTTGGGCTCAAACCCAACCCACGCCACCGGCCAGCGCTCCGGCCACAGCGGCTCCACCCGCAGCACCGGCGATGAGTGTGCCGCTGGATGCCAAGGCCGCGCAGATCCCTGCGGCGGATGATTTGGCCAAAGGCGATCCCGGTGGTACCAAGACCGGAACGATGAGCGACGTCGTTCCGGCCGATGCCACCAAAGGCGTAACACTTGCCGACACCGTGAACCAGGCGGGCCAGAATCGCATCGCGATCAACTTCGTCTGGACCTTAGTCACGGGTTTCCTGGTGATGTTCATGCAAGCGGGCTTCGCGATCGTGGAGACCGGCCTGTGCCGCGCCAAGAATGCCAACCACACGATGATGATGAACTTCATGGTGTATGGCTTCGGACTGTTCGCCTTCTGGGTCTGCGGCTTTGCCATTCAGATGGGCGGAGGAGCGCCGTACTCTACTCTGGGCGGCATCGCGCCGTTGAACTCCGAACACGTCTTCACCCTACTGGGCAAGACGTGGGGGGTCTTTGGTACCCATGGCTTCTTCCTTACCCAAGCGGGCAGCTATGACGTTGGCGTCATGGTTCTGTTCTTGTTCCAGATGGTGTTTATGGATACGGCGCTGACCATCGTGACTGGTGCCGCTGCCGAGCGCTGGAAGTACGCGGCATTTGCGATCTCCTCCGTATTCATGGGTGCGATCACATACCCGCTGTTTGCCAACTGGGCTTGGGGTGGGGGCTGGCTCTCACAGCTGGGCGCCAACTTCAGTCTGGGCCATGGCTACTGTGATTTCGCGGGATCTGGCGTGGTGCATGCGGTCGGTGGACTTACAGCACTCGCTGTCTCCATGATTATTGGCCCCCGCATCGGTAAGTACAACCGCAACGGCTCGGCCAATGCAATGCCCGGACACGACATCGTGATTGTGCTCACCGGTTGTTTCATCCTGGCCTTCGGCTGGTTTGGATTCAATCCGGGCAGCACGTTGGCTGCTTCGGGCAACGGCGCTCTGCGCATCGGCACGGTCGCAGTGGATACCATGCTGGCCGGTTGTACCGGCTCCTTTGGCGCGATTCTTTACATGTGGATCAAATACGGCAAGCCGGATGCATCGATGTCCGGAAACGGCCTGCTGGCAGGGCTTGTGGCCATTACGGCCCCTAGCGGATTCGTCAGCACGGTGGGTGCGGCGATCATCGGTTTGGTCGCCGGTGTCCTGGTCTGCCTCAGTGTCGAATTCGTCGAGCGCGTCCTCCGGGTCGATGACCCTGTAGGCGCCATCTCGGTTCACGGGACTTGCGGCCTGTGGGGAGTATTGTCGGTCGGATTATTTTCCGATGGCACATCGAACTACGGCGGCAGTTGGAATGGAGTCAGCGGATCGGTGAGGGGTCTCTTCTACGGCGATGCATCGCAACTGGTGGCGCAGCTCATCGGCATCGGGACGTTGGTAGGTTTTGTGTTTGGCCTTTCCTATGTCTCGGGTATGGTAATCGACCTGATCGTCGGGCAACGAGTATCTGCGGCGGACGAACTCGAAGGCTTGGATATCCCTGAGATGGGAGCTCTGTGCTACCCCGAGTTCGTGCTCAAACATCAGCCTGCTCCGAGTGGAGTGATGGCGGCCGATTAGTTCGGAGTCAAGGAGAGAATGCAAATGAACAACAGCGTTACTCGCTGGTCGAACACGTCAGCAGAATACGGTGGTCTGGCAAGATTGTCGCCAGACCACCGGCTCTCTAGGGAAGTGCAGGATTGCTTCCAGAATGGCTTGTCGAGACTACAGGCAGGCGAACCAGAGGAAGCTGTGGCTGTACTCTCCCGCGTCGTCGAACTGGCGCCAACATTCCCAGAAGCCCGCATCTGCCTAGGGTTGGCCTACGCTCTAACCCACAACATTTCCCCGGCGATGGATCACCTGGAAACCGCCGGTACGCTCGACCCGGAGAGCTTCGCGGCGCACTACACGCTGGCACAGCTCAACTTCAAGCTGCGTATTCCGGAGAAGGGCTATCAAGCGGCGGAACGTGCTCTGCCGTGTGTAAGCACCGTCGAACAGCGCAAGATGCTGACGCAGTTGCTTCGCGAGGAACGCGCTCGCGAACGCAGCGGGATCCCACGGCCTGCCTTTGTCACGCCATTCCGTACTTCGGCTCTCTTGCTTGCCGGCGGCGGGCTGGCCGCAGCGCTTATCGCTTTGATCGTGCACATGCACTAAACACTTGTCTCAGCGAGGAAAATCGACCATGGAAACTCCTAAAATTGTTCGGTCATTCTACGACGTGATGAAGCGTCAGCGTCTCGCGTGTTCGTGTGCCTTGATTGTTGGGCTGTTCCTTGTACTGATGGGGCATGCCCCTGTCCTTCCTGTCATCGCCGGAGGCGCGCTGGGAATCGCAGTGGTGACGCTGCGGTCGTGGCCCACGCTTAAAGCGAAAAAGACCCCCCTCCGGAGTGTCCGTTGAGCGTTTCTCTGCAGATTCTGCTTTGCATCGTCGTCGCTATTGTGGCGGCGAAGCTCGCGGGTGCGCTCATCGCGCGAATCGGCATGCCTTTAGTGTTGGGCGAATTGTTGGCGGGTGTCTTACTAGGGCCGACCTTTCTAAACTTCTGGGGGCTGTCTTTCTTTGCGCATGGTGCTTCGGGAAACGCAGGTTCTGCTGAGTCTGTCTTCAAGGTTCTGGCCGAGATTGGCGTCGTGCTCCTGATGTTCATGGCGGGCCTCGAAACCGACGTGAAAATGATGCGGAGCGCTGTCGCTCCCGCTTTCTGGGCGGCGACCGGCGGAGTCGTTCTTCCTATGCTGGGAGGTTCGCTGCTCTCTCGGAGATTCGGGTTTAGCTGGCCGGAAGCGATCTTCATTGGCACCATTCTCACCGCCACCAGCGTGACCATCACGGCCCAGACGTTGATGAATCTCGATCAACTTCGGTCAAGAGCCGGCTCCACGATTTTGGGTGCTGCCGTCATTGACGATGTGCTCGGACTGATTGTTCTTTCGCTGGTGATCGCGCTTGCTCCGCAATTGACTCATGGCGGCCAAGCCTCGTGGGGCGGTCTCGCAATCACGTTGGGGCGAATGGCGATTTGTCTGGTCACAATCCTGTGGCTAGGACCGCATCTGGTTCGTTGGACTTTTAAGTTAACGGCGCGCATGCACGGTCATCACACGGAGGTGGCGGCTGCACTGGTCCTGGCATTCCTGATGGCTTTTGATGCGGAGTGGCTGGGCGGCATGGCCGCAATCACGGGCGCGTATCTTGCCGGGTTGTTCATTGCCGGTAGTCCAGTTCGCGACAAAGTGGCGCAAGATCTCCACCCGATGATTCATTCGTTCTTCGGTCCGCTTTTCTTTGTCTCTGTTGGGCTCGAAATTAACGCGCGGCAACTCGGGGGCAATCTCGTCTTTTTCTTCCTGCTGTTGGCGGTTGCGATTGTGGGTAAGGTAGTCGGCTGCGGCGTCGGGGCTCGGCTGAATGGTTTCGGCAATCGTGATTCCTTGATCGTGGGTGCGGGCATGATTCCGCGAGGCGAAGTAGGCCTGATTACCGCAAGTCTGGGTTGGGCGGCGGGCCTTGTGTCCCAGAGTGTGTACACAGAGGTGGTGGTTCTTGTGCTCGCCACCACGCTGCTTACCCCCGCTCTGCTAAGATTCGCATTCCCCCGAACCGTGGACGCAACTGTCGGTGATACGGGAATTGTCGAAATCCGTAATTTGGAGGCAATGTCTCCCAGTGACGGAATTGTTTGATGCTTAGATGTGCGTCAATTCAGCTATTGCCATGCTGAAAGACGAGTTACGCTGTGTGGTGCAGTGAACTTCAAAAACGGAGATCTGGAAACGAAATGACCAAACTCGAAGCGATTATTCAACCGAACCGATTTGATGCAGTGAAGGAAGCGCTGATCGGACTAGGCGTGGAAGGCATGACCGTTTCCGAAGTTCGCGGGCATGGCCGGCAGAAGGGGCATACGGAAACCTACCGCGGCCGCGAATATGGCGTGGACCTGCTGCCCAAGATGAAGCTGGAGTTGGTGTTGCCGGACAATCTGGTGAAGGGCGCCGTGGACGCGATTGTAAGTGCCGCATCGACGGGAAAGATCGGTGACGGCAAGATTTTTCTCTACAAGGTCGATGAAGCCATTCGCATCCGGAATCAGGAGCGAGGGGATACAGCGCTGTAGGACTGCCTGCCCACCCATGAAGGCATCGCAATGATGATTTTGTAGGGGTCCTTCAACTGCGTGGTGGCTTCGTTTCGCGAGGCCGCCACTTCGCTCAGGATGACAAATCTTAAGGGAGAGATATCGAGTACCCCTCTTATCGAGGGCCGAGGCCTTGGCCGGGCATTAGGTGCAGGACAATTCCAAGCGCGGTCAGCACGGCGACGAAGTAAATGATCGTGGCGCGGCTGGGACGCGGCGGGAAATTTCCCGCGAAGAAGGCTTGGTAGGCCGCGCCTGCGGCAACTAAGAAGAAGAGGTTCTCTCCCAGCACCAGCCACAGGGCGAGGCATGCGGTTAGAAGAATGATGCGCTCCGTTTTGCTCAGGGCTAGCGCGGCTTGGCCACCATCGAGCATCCAGATGGGAATCAGATTCAGCAGATTCAGGAAAGCTCCAGCGCGAGCCAGCGCGGCCCAGAGCGGATTGCCCGTCTGCCACCAGATCGCGGCGCAGGCTACGGCGGCCAGAAATCCGGCGAGCGGGCCAGCGAGGCTGACAGCAGCGCGAGTCTCGAGCGAAACGCCCAGCGCTTGCCAGCGAACATAGGCTCCGAAGCCAGGCAGGAAGACGGGCATCTCCGCGGGCAGGCCACGGCGTTTGACGTCGATGAAGTGGCCCATCTCGTGGATGAGGATGAGAGTGGCGAAGCCGATGCCGAATTTCGCTCCGAAGGCTGCCCAGTAGAATCCGAAGAAGGCGACGAAGCTGAGAAGGAATTTCAGCTTGAAGAGCGCGGCCAGCACGAATTTTCCCTTGGCCAGCAGGATGGCAAGAGGCCCGACGGGGCCGAGTTTTTGTGCCCACTTATTTTCGCTGGGAGGAGCGGGCTGCGTCTGCTGGGCAGTTTTCTCGAGGGCACGGGCGTGTTGCATGATCCAGTCGGACTGGCGGGAGTTCGGCGGCAGCAGAGGCAATCCGGCGAGCCATTTTTCGCTGGCGCCTCGAAAGTCTCCGGTGTTTTCCAGGGACTTCGCTTCGGCGGCAAGACGGTCGAGTTCGTCGGAGTGGACCAGTGCATGGCATTGATCGCAGACGAGCGCTCCCGGCGCAAGCTCATGCGAGCAGCGGCGGCAGTTGCGAATTAGCGCGGGAGTGGCGGTGGACACGGATTCGGGCCTACTGCAATTCTACAGGGTTGCCAACGACCGCCGATCTTTGCCCGGCCTGACAGCCGGGGGCGGCTGTCCCCACACGAGCATCTAGCCCGTCGGCAGCGGAGAGCTTGCAAAGGGGCCGTAGATTTGCAGCGGCTTCGCGGCCGTCAGCCTGGCCGCGATTCGGATGCCTACGAACAAAATTACCAGGCCGATCAATCCTCCCAAGGGATTGCTGAAAAGATCGAGAAACGGAGAAGCCAAGCCCAGCAGCGCGAGCGTGCCCAGAGCCGTGAAAATGTTCATCTTCATCTTAGGCTTCGATGTGGAGTCCTGCGACTGGTCTGACTGAGCGCCGTCGGACTGTTGTGAATACTGCTGCTGCGTCTGCTTGTGTTTATGTTCGTTCGAATAGTGGATCTGAATGGGAACGGCTGCGATGGAGACGGCGGCATAGGTAAGAAGACCAGCGGCGATTTGGTAGCGGCGCCCGCCCACGCCGTTTGAGCCTTTGATGATCGCCGTGCCCACCAGCCAGCCGACGGCTAGGGAGGCATAGCCGATTACGATTCCCGTGACGATAGCGAACGTAGCGTAAAGAGCCATGCCCAAGATGGCCGCGCCGACGCCGAACAAAATACCGCGCACGTATGCGGCGTGAGAATCATTCGCCAACTGGCCGCGCATTTGCTGAGCGCAGGCGGGACAGGTCATGGCATCATTAGCGCGGAAATAAGTGCCGGCAATGGGCTGATGGCAGTATTGGCAGTGATCGCCGCCGGGCTTTCCGATGTATTCTGCGGTACCGAACTGCGGCGCGGGATTGTTGAATGTGTCCGGACTCATGGCCCGGAACAATAGCACAGGGCGCGGCAGGTAGATAGCAAGATATTCAGGTGCAGCGACTATTCGGCGCAACAGTAACTATTGGCGATGGGCCGAGGCGCCGGCAGCCAGCTCACGCAGCGTGTGTAGAAATCCGGCAGCGGCGCCGGCGTCGGAGAGCGCGTCCAGAGCGACCGTGGCGGAAAACTGCGGCGACTCGGGACCGAAGCGTACTTGCAGAACATCCTGCTGACGAACGCTCATCAGCGCGTTTAGTTCAGGCGTGGGATCCTGCTTCCAATGGGTGCGCGTAGTAAGAATGACGGGGCCGGGCTCATGCAAATTAAAGCTGGGCGAACCGCCCAGATCTGCTTCGAAGGTCAGCGTTTCTTTCTGCTTGTGCCAGTAACTCAGGAACCATTGAATGGGCAAAGGACGGGGATGAAACTTTACCGTGACGCGGGCATTCTCAAAACCTCGTGAGGGAAACTGGAGACGCGCATACAGGCGGGAGCTGGTGATCCAGCGCGAGTCGATGACGCGTCCTTTGCCGGCGCAGGCCGACTGCACCCAACGTAGTGCCACAGCGCCTTTGCGACGGTTGGAAGCGGCAAATGCGAAGTACCAAACCACTAGTACCGCGACCGCGCCGATAACGTCGATTGCCGCTAGCTGCAACACAACGCTTCCTCTGATGAAAATGGTACGTCCAAGGTTGCGAGTCCTGCAAGGGGCTAGCGACAATTGCGTGACATTTTTTTCGGGGTATGCCTTCACCCGGTTATTTGTGGAAAACCGGGCCCGAAAGACGAAGCCCGGGGCTGGCGTGATTCGCTCGATCCCTGGAAATGTCATCTTGGAAAGTCCTCATCTACTACGCTACTTATCCCGGCCAGCTACAATGGCGCGTGCCCTTCCTCCTCCGCGACCCCAGACCTGACGACTTCGAGACGTTGTGGCGCATCGATCAGGAATGCTTTCCTCCGGGAATCTCCTATTCGCGGCAGGAGTTAAAGGTCTACATGCGGCGCAGGGGGGCATTTACCTTAGTGGCCGAGGATCCGGTGGGCGCCATTGCCGGATTCATTGTGGCGCACGGTGGCCCCACAGGACACATTATTACGATCGACGTGATTCCGGCGGCACGGCGCACCGGCCTGGGATCTCTTCTGCTGAAGGCGGCCGAAGAGCGGTTGCGTGAGGAAGGATCGCTCGCGGTTGGGCTTGAGGCGGCCGTCGATAACGTCGCGGCACTGTCTTTCTATAAGCGCCACGGCTACGACGTAGTTAAGACTTGGCCGCGCTACTATTCGAATGGCGTAGACGCACTCGTGCTGAAGAAGAACTTCGTTTAAAGTCATGCCCAAGCTGGCACCCTCCTCCCAAGGCTCAATCTCACTCCCCTCCGAGGACTGATATGAAACTCTTCTTCCAGCTTGCGGTGCTCTTTCTCTTTGCCCTCGCGCTGAGCGCCGTATTCACCACCCCCGCCCGTGCAGTCGATTCGATTGGAACAGCGACCTCCACCAACATGCCGTGCCCGTTCGCCGGCGTCCCCCACGGAAAGTGCTATAAGGTCACTATCACCGGGTGCGCCGCTGGTACCTTCATCGCCCAAGTGAAGCTCAACACTTCCACCGCCGGCACGCCGATCGGAACTGTGTTGCTAACGATCGGCGGCGGCGGCAATTTCTGGTACGACAACGCCGCCACATTCAAGGTTCCAGGAAACTGCGGCGGAAATTGCGGTGATGCTGCGGCGTACGACACGATCCAGACTAACTTCTCCGATCCGAGTAATTCGGCGAGCGAGTTTGCGGGCTGGTTGACAGGTTCCACGACATCCGCCATCGGTCCAAGAGCACTTGCCTGCCGATACGCGACCCTGGTCAACTGGGCTTGGACGTCTCTGTTGCAAAGCGACCAGACGCGGCTAGTCTGCGCCACTGGGAACAGTGCGGGTTCAGCCGCCTTGGCCTACGCATTGTCGCAATATCAGCTGGGCTCCAGCTCTGGCCCAGAACCGGTGCTGAAGCTGGCAGAGTTGACTTCAGGACCGCCGTTCTCCCGGCTCGACCACGCCTGCCTGACCAAGTCCAAAGCTCCGACCGACACGGTAAGCTGTCCTGCCAACGCCTCGGTCAATGAAAGCCTCGGCCTTTCGGATTCCGCAAATTTTGTGGACCCTGCGTATGACGGGGAATTGGATTGCTCCGGTAACACATGCAACCCCGATGCCGCTGGTCAACTTCAGCACAACGGTCAGAGTTCTTTTTGGGGAGGCTGATGGCAGCGCAGCGGTGGCACTGAAGCAGGAGTGGTTGAATGTAATTACTCCCTCAAAATCTCAAGCCTGCCTTCCCCTCGCACAGCATTCCCTGCCGGGCTATACCAATGGCGAACAGCAGATCGTTACCGATATAAAGGCGATGTGCAAGTAAGACGTCGGAAGTGTTTAGAAGCATACGAATATCTTGATGGTCTCGCACGATTACAATAGAAAGCTCATAAGCATTGGAGGCCATCATGTCGATTCGCCTAGTCAAGAAACTCATCAAATCCAAGCCTACGCTCGAAGGTGCGGGTGTGCACTTGCGGCGTGCATTCGGCTTTGGCAGCACGTCGGAGTACGATCCATTTCTGCTGCTCGACGACTTTCGCAACGACATCCCGGCGGATTTTCTCGCGGGATTTCCGTGGCATCCGCATCGTGGCATTGAAACCATCACCTACGTTCTTGCTGGTACGGTCGAACACGGCGACAGCATGGGCAACCAGGGCGCCATCGCCGCCGGCGACGTGCAGTGGATGACGGCTGGCAGCGGCATCATCCATCAGGAAATGCCAAAGGGCGACGCGACCGGCCGCATGCACGGCTTTCAGCTATGGGCAAACCTGCCTGCGTCGCAGAAGATGACCACGCCACGCTATCAGGAAGTGAAGTCGCTCGACATTCCCACCGTGACTGACGACGATGGTACGGCGGCGCGAATTGTCTGCGGAACCTTCTGGGGCAAATCCGGGCCGGTCGATGGGATCGCAACTGATCCAACTTATTTGGATGTGTCGGTGCCACCGGGCAAGCGAAAATCGCTTCCGGTCGAAGTGACGCGCCACGCTTTTGCTTACGTTTTCGCCGGGTCGGGCAAATTCTGCAACGCTTCCGGGCCGCTGGCTGTACCTACGGAAGGCGTGGGCTGGCTGGATATGGCCCCTCCGGCCGAGGCTGACAATCGTTCGCTGGTGCTGTTCGACCGTGGCGATGAAGTGGTCGTGCAGGCCGGAGACGAAGGCATTCGATTTTTGCTCGTCTCGGGCAAGCCGCTGCAAGAGCCGGTCGCGTGGTATGGTCCGATCGTGATGAATACGCAGGAGCAACTTCAGAAGGCATTCGAGGAGATTCGCGAAGGGACGTTTTTGAAAACAGGGTTAAAAGGATAAGAGGACTTCCGTTGCCGAAAACTTCTGCGGTGAAAGTTGCCATTCAAGGGGAACTCGGATCATTCAGTCATGAGGCGGCGGAGCGCATGCAGCCGCGCTGCACGGTGGTCCCCTGCGCGCGTTCGGCGGAGGTTTTTGATCGTGTCGAGGGAGGATCGGTGAGCGCCGCCGTCATCCCCATTGAGAACACGCTGGCTGGGACGGTCGCCGAGCATGCCGATCTCCTGGTGACGCGCAGCGTCTTCATTCAAGGCGAATACCTGCTACGCATTGTGCACAACGTGATCTCGGCGCCGGGAGTGAAGCTTGGTGCGCTGCGCCAGGTCTTGTCGCATCCGGTGGCGCTCGACCAGTGCCGCGACTTCTTCCAGCACCATCCGGAGATTGAAGCGGTGCCGTTCTACGATACGGCAGGAAGCGTGAAGCACGTCATCGCCAACAAGCTGAAAGACGCTGCCGGAATTGCCGGACGGCAGGCCGCCCGCGAGTACTCCGGGAAAATTCTGCAAGCCAGCATCGAAGATGACAAGCGCAACTTCACCCGCTTCTTTCTGATTCGTAAAGTGAGTGGTGCCGCGTCGCGCAGACGAACGACGGGAGCTTCGGAGACGCGTGCGGAGAAAGGTGCGGCGAATGCTCTTCAGCGTCTAATTCCCACGGGAGCCAACAAGACTTCCATCGCCTTTAAAGTAAGAAACGTTCCCGGAGCGCTCTTCAAATCGTTGAGCGTCTTCGCACTGCGCGACATCAGTCTGAGCAAGATCGAGTCGCGCCCCATGCGCGGACGCCCCTGGGAATATGTCTTCTACGTAGACTTTCTGCGCGGTGACGATGAGCCCGCCCGCAATGCTCTCCGTCATTTAGGCGAGGTCGCCGAGTTCATCAAAGTGTTGGGAGTTTATCCGGCCGCGTAAGATTCTTGTTTGAACTATTTCTGCCGAGGGTGGCCCATCCTTGCGTTCTTTGTCAGGGTGGGACGCGATGCTGCAAAAGCGACAGGCACAACCCGGCAGCGGCTGCGCACGTCAAAGGCTACGAGAGCAAGGAGTCAAAGAAATGTCCGACACGTTTTCTCGCCGCAATTTTCTGCATCGTGCGTCGATAACCAGCGCCGGACTGCTGGTCCCCACGCTGGCGCTGAACGCGCAACAGCAGCCCGTGCCAAGCACGGCCCCGCACGATGCCGGCAAGTCGGCCTCCCCCGCGGCCGACTCCGACAAGCCACAGGGCGATGAAGGCATTTCTCCTGCCGAAGATCTCATGCGCGAGCACGGCCTGCTGAACCGCCTCTTACTTATTTACGACCACCACGTGCACATGCTGGCGGCGAAGCAGCCGTTCGACAGATCGGTCTTGTCGAACGCCGCTGACATTATTCGCCACTTTGTCGAGGAGTATCACGAAAAGCTGGAAGAGGATTTTCTGTTTCCCCGCTTTCGCAAAGCGAAAAAGCTCGTCCTCCTGGTCGATACACTGCTCGCCCAACACAAAGCCGGACGCGACCTGACCGCGCAGATCAGAGAGCTGGCCGGAACGGCCACGCTGAAGTATGTCTCCGACAGCGACAAGCTCGGGGAAGCGTTGCGTGCCTTCCTGCGCATGTACCGTCCGCACGAGGCTCGCGAAGATACGGTTCTATTCCCCGCCTTCCGCGCGATCGTCTCCGCCCACGAATACGCCGCCCTCGGAGACGACTTCGAAAAAAAAGAAGACCAACTCTTCGGCGAAGACGGCTTCTTCAAAGTGGTCGACCAGGTCGCGCAACTGGAAAAGAAGCTGGGGATTTACGAGTTGACACAGTTCACGCCGAGGTAGCTCCGGGGCCACCGGCTCTACTCGAAAAGCGCAGTGACTCTTATGGTTGATTGTAAATTCGCTAAGTTCGATGACCCGCCCGCCTATCTGCGAATCGAACAGCTGTGCTCCCGTATCATTTTCGCCAAGTTCGCCAGAATATTTCCTCTAGTTTTGCTGCTCGCGACCGCCACCGTGGCCCAGCAGGAACCCAGTCTGCGTGTCCAGTCGAATGTAGTACTCGTGCCCACTCTGGTGAAAGACGCGCAAGGCCATAATGTCTACGGCTTAACACAAAAGGACTTCGTGGTGGACGACGATGGCGTTGAACAGGCCATTCAGTTGGACGATTCCGCGGAGTCCGAGCCGATTTCGGTGGTCGTGGCAATCCAGACCGGCAGAAGGGCCTGGCGCGAATTTCTGAGAATGCGTGGCGTCGGATCAATGCTGGGCCCGGTCTTCGATCACCCCCAGTCGCGGGTGGCTCTGGTCGAGTTTGATAGCAAGGTCACTCTGGTCGAGAATTTCAGCGCAGACGAAACCGCATTCGACAACGACCTTAAGAACTTGCAAGCAGGTGACAATGGCGCGGCAATCCGTGATGTCGTGGAGTTTTCGGTTCACTTGCTCGAAAAAGAACCTGCGGGACGTCAGCGAGTGCTGCTCTTGGTGTGCGAAAACCGCGATCACGGAAGTCACGTCACCAAGACGACGGACGATGTCGTTACCGTCATTGGCAACGGTAATACGGTTGTGTATGCGCTTGCATTCTCCCCGGCGCTGTCTCAAGTACTTGACACCGAGCGAGGCAGTAACCGGGACGAGGCGTACTGGAACGCGCCCCCCAACATCGTCGGCTCTATTCTGATGATCCGGAACTCCATGAAGAAAAACATCACCAAGACAATTGCAGAGATGACCGGAGGCGAGTACGAGCTGTTCACGTCGAGAAAGTCCTTCGAGGGCCGCCTAGTCGATTTTAACAACCACTTGCGCAGCCGCTACGTGCTAAGCTTTGCGCCGCAATCGCCGCACCCAGGACTCCACCAGATTCACGTACGCCTGAAACAACCTCCCGATGGAGTACACATTTTGGCTAGAACCAGCTATTGGGCAGCAGGCACGATTCCGTGAGGGCTTCAGTGCCATAGCACTTCTGCGGAATGCTTCCCCGGCGTGCAGATTTCACAGCACCGACGGCTTCATAACGAGAAACCTCTTCAGTTTCCGTCAGAGGTTCGCCCCTCCGCACTAGCCGCTGCACCTTCGACATGATGCCCCCGCGCTCTTTCGCCGATAGAATCCCTGTGCCCGCGGGAATCTTCCATCAAGGCTCGAAACTAGCGTGCTGAAACCTTTCCCGAGGAGTATCATCTAAACTTGAGCGAGTTACACTCAAGGAGAAATATGAGCGAGAAGCCGCCCGTCGAGCGCACTCCTAAGCCTAAGGAAACACAAGAGGTAAAGGCTCTCCCCGTGCTCCCCGTAAGGGACACCGTGCTCTTTCCGCACGCCGTTTTGCCCTTAACCGTAGGCCGGGAGAGCTCCGTTCAACTCATTAATTCGCTCGGAGAAGATAAGACCATTATTGTGGTCGCGCAGCGCGAAGCCCGCGTCGACTCCCCTCAGCCCAGCGATTTGTATGCGATTGGGACCTCCGCCATTGTTCACAAAGTCGTCAAAATGCCCAACCAGAGCCTGTTCGTGTTTGCCGAGGGTCTGGAACGGGTACGCCTCAGCGAGTTCACGCAATTGGCGCCGTTTATGCGCGCTCATCATGAAGTAATCCCCGATGGCCCAGCGCCCGGCGTTTCGTCTGAAGTCGAAGCTTTGCAGCGCAACGTGCTGACGCTCTTCCAACAGATCGTCGCCGGTTCTCCCACTCTGTCAGATGAACTTTCCACCGTCGCCATGAACATCGACGAACCCGGCCGACTCGTGGACTTCATCGCTTCATCTTTGCCGTCACTTTCGACGCCTGACAAGCAGGACACGCTTGAGACTGTCGACATCCGCGTGCGTCTGGAAAAAATCAATCAGCATCTCGCGAAAGAATTAGAAGTGCAGCAACTACGCAACAAGATTCAGAGCGAAGTGCAGGATCGTGTGCAGCAAACGCAGCGTGAGTATTATCTGCGCGAGCAGATGAAGGCCATCCAGAAAGAACTGGGCGAGCAGGACGAAGGCCAGCGCGACGTCGAAGACTTGAAAAAGAAAATCGACGACGCCGGCATGCCCGACGACGTAAAGAAAGAAGCACTTAAAGAATTGGGGCGCCTGGCGCGCATGTCGCCAATGGCCGCCGACTATTCGCTGACGCGCAACTACGTCGAGTGGCTCGCTGTTCTGCCTTGGGCGAAAACTTCCGGCGCGGAAGTCGACATTCCAAAAGCGAAAGAAGTTCTCGACGCCGACCACTACGATCTCGAGAAAGTAAAAGACCGCATTCTCGACTATCTTTCTGTGCGCCGTTTGAAACCGAACATGAAAGGTCCGATCCTGTGCTTCGTCGGTCCTCCGGGCGTGGGCAAGACTTCGCTGGGCAAATCGATCGCTCGCGCATTAGGACGAAAATTTGTTCGTCTGTCTCTCGGTGGCGTGCATGATGAGGCCGAAATTCGTGGCCATCGCCGCACATACATCGGCGCATTGCCAGGGCAGATTATTCAGGGCATTCGCCGGGCGGAAACGAAAGATCCCGTCTTCATGCTCGACGAAATCGACAAGGTCGGACGCGACTTCCGCGGCGATCCCGCTTCGGCATTGCTCGAAGCGCTCGATCCCGAACAGAACTCTTCGTTCCGCGACAACTATCTCGACGTAACCTTTGACTTGTCGAAGGTGCTCTTCATCACCACCGCGAACATGCTCGACCCCATCGCCGAGCCGTTGCGCGATCGCATGGAGATCATCGAACTACAAGGCTACAGCGAGGAAGAAAAAGTTCACATCGCCTTCCGCTATTTGATTCCGCGGCAAGTCGAAGAGAACGGCATCACCGCTGAGCAGATCGAGTTTCCCGAGGATGCAGTGCGCCACACGATTCGCCACTACACGCGCGAAGCCGGCGTGCGCAGTCTGGAGCGCACCATCGGCACCATCTGCCGCAAGCAAGCGCGGCGTTTGGCCGAAGGCAAGACTGAAAAGCTTGTCGTCACCAAAGAAGTCGTGCAGGAATTTCTTGGCGGCATCAAGATTCGTGTGGAAGGCGAAGTCGCCGAGCGTACCGAACGTCCCGGTGTGGCGGTCGGACTTGCCTGGACTCCATCGGGCGGCGACGTGCTGTTCGTCGAAGCCAGCCGCATGAAAGGCAAGGGCGGATTCACCATCACGGGACAGATTCAGGATGTGATGCGTGAATCCATGCAGGCCGCACATAGCTGGGTGCGTTCCAACGCCCAGCAGTTAGGAATCGACGAAGAATTTTTCGCCAATCACGACATTCACATTCACGTACCTGCCGGAGCCATCCCGAAAGATGGTCCGTCGGCTGGCGTGACGATTGTCACGGCTCTGGTCTCGTTGCTCTCGGGTCGGCGTGTGCGGCCTCTGACGGCGATGACGGGAGAAATCACGCTCAGCGGCAACGTGCTTCCGGTCGGCGGCATTAAAGAAAAAGTGCTGGCCGCCAAGCGCTCTGGAGTGCTGGATGTAATCCTGCCGGCCGACAACAAGATGAACGTCGAAGAAGATTTGACGCCGGAACAACTGGGCAATCTGAAAGTTCACTACGTCAAAACCGTCGATGAAGCTTTGCGGGTATTGCTGCCAGCCGTAGCGGAAAGTCCGACGGCAAAAATTCTCGGCACGCCACCGAAAGACCCTAACCAGGACTACAGTCCCATTGATACCATTAAAGATCCGGAACCGGTTCGCGAAAAAGTGCTCACGGTTTAGTAGTAGTCGCCAGTCGTCAGTTGCCAGCCTTCGCCGGGCTGGCTTTTTTTGTGGGCCGGATGACACCGTCAAAGGAATCCTCTGGCGAATGGCAAGTATCCAGAGAGCCAGTTGGTCTTCGATGCCGCCGGTAACCTCTATGGCACGACAGCCCAGGATGGTGCGACGGGATGCAATAAGGGGCACGGTTGCGGTGCAGTTTTTGAATTGATCCCGGCTTCAGGAGGCGCGTGGACGGTGTCGACACTCCACGATTTCACAATGTAAAGACGGCTACGGTCCAACCACAGGAGTGATCCTGGACGCTGCTGGCAATCTTTACGGTACGACACAGGGCGGTGGCAAGCGCGGTGACGGCGCAGTTTTTGAACTCTCGCCAACCGCCGAACATAAAGCAGTACGTCGCTGAATAACGTAGTCGCAGTTGTACGATCGGAAACTATATCAGCGCAGCCGTGACCGCAGGTACTATCACGGAGATGGGAGTTGATCTCAGCGGCTCTCGCCTTCGGTTCCGCGGCATGCCCTTGCATCTTTTAGTGAATAGCCGGTGAAATCAGCAACACCCGATTGACAGATGTTTCGCCAGGGCGTATATTTCTTTTCTGCTCTGCCTGTTCCCCAGCGGGCTCTTGATGTTCTATCTCCGTTTGCGTTTCCCCCAAAACGCAAAGCTAAATTGGTTCGGTGAAATAACCGCGAATCAACACCTAAACCATGCGCGTCCGCCATAAGGAGAAATTCAAGAATGAACGACACGACAACAATCCGAACTCGCATTCTGCTGGCCCTCACCGCTACGCTCCTGGCTGCTAGCGCAGCCGTTGCTCAAACGGAAACCATACTCCACGCCTTCAATGAAACCACCGATTACGGTTACCCCAGCGCTCCTCTAATTGCCGACGCCGCAGGCAACTTGTACAGTACCTCTTCAAGCGGTGGACCTGGCGGGCACGGCGGCGTGTTTGAACTGAGCCCACCCGCCGTACTGGGCGGCGCATGGACTGAGTCCATGCTCTTCAGCTTCGATGAAGGCCCCGACGGTGGCTCTCCCTTGGCAGGTCTGGTCATGGACGCAAACGGCGCACTCTACGGCGACTGTATATGGTGGGTCGGGAAACGGAGTGGTATTTCAACTGGCACCGCCAGCGGTGCAGGGTGGCGCATGGACTGAGACCGTTCTTTATACTTTTTCCCTCAGTGACGGCTCCGGTCCGATAGGCGGCCTGATCTTCGACCAGGCTGGCAATCTCTACGGAACCACGGCCGGCGGCGGCCCAGGAAAGGGGGGTAACGTTTTCAAACTTACTCCACCGGCGACCAGCGGCGGCTCTTGGACCTTCACCATACTTCACAACTTCAATAGCAGCACATCATCGACGGCCTACGCCGGTGGCTGTGGACCCAACGCCAACGTTACGCTCGGTCCCAATGGCTCGCTTTACGGAACCACCTCGTACTGCGGCGCCAATGGCGGCGGTGTCGTTTTCAAACTCTCTCCTCCAGCCAACGGGCACACTGGATGGCAGGAAACTGTCCTCCATACCTTCGGACCCGCCAACACGCTGGGTGACGGCGCTTTGCCTAGAGGCGGAGTTATTGTTGGCAAGGGCGGGGTCCTTTTCGGAACTACCTCGCAGGGCGGGACCCACTACGGCGGCATTGCGTACGAATTGTTCCCGCCGGTAACTTCGGGAGGGGCGTGGACCGAGCAGATTCTTACCTCATTCACCGGCGGCACGGTTGGATATCAAGCGTGGGGCAACCTGGTGCTCAATTCCAACGGAGCGCTCTACGGAGTTACCGCTGCCAGCAATCTGTACAAGTTGACACCTCCGGCGATCTCAGGCAATCCGTGGACCGAAACCGTTCTCTGCACCTTCGGCGGTTCCAACGGATCTGTGCCGCTTGCGGGCGTCTTACAGCTCAACGGCGCGCTCTACGGCGCTACCAGCACCGGCGGCCCCGATAGCTTCGGCACGGTCTACGAAATCACGTTCTAACCTTTGCCTTCTCACTCCGCGCCGTGGAAATTTCCACGGCGCTTTTTTTTCGCGCAAGTCCCGCATTGACGGCTTCCCTGCATATCCCTAAGATGGCAGACCGTGGCAGAATCGCTTCGCGAACTGTTTGAGCACGTGGTCGGAAGCAACGCATCACAATGGCAAAACTTGAAAACAAATCGCGAGAACAAAATGTGGGCGCGCCCTCGCGCAGCCTGCTGCGTGTGATCGCCTCCGACATTCACTTCTGGATTCCGCTGGCGGTTCTCTTCGCTGGGCTCTTCCTACTAAATAAACTTCGCTGACCGGAGAAACTTTTGGCGACCGTCGCAGAACCCGTGATTCACGCCCCGATGACCAAGATTCGCTTGCGCAGCCTGCAAGCGCTGGGAATTTTTTGCGGCTTCGCCGCAGGCGCATGGTTGGGCGGAGCTGAAGCACCAATCAAATTGGTCAACCCTGACCTCTCTCCCATTACCATTTCCCTCATCATGGTGTGCGGAGTGTTTCTCGCACGCTGGAGCGTTCCTGCATTTCTGCGCGGCACTTCACACGTTCGCAGCGACGTTCGCCAGGCTCCGCACTTGATCGTCTGGGCTGTGCTTGCGGGATGCATGTGGGCGGTCGCCAACACGCTGACGATCTACGCCATTCGCAACGTCGGTCTTAGCATCGCTTTTCCCTTGTGGAATACCAACAGCCTGCTCGGCATCTTCTGGGGATTCGTGCTCTTCAACGAGCTTCGCCAGGCGGGATGGAAACGCTGGCTCGGCGTCCTCGGCGGCGCTGTCTGCATGTTCGGCGGAGCGACGCTGCTTGCGATCGCATCATCGCATCAAGCTTCGCCAGGCAAGGCAACGCTGGGAATCATGGCTGCTTTGGGAGCGGGCGTTTTGTGGGGAACGATGTACATTCCCTACCGCAAGGCGTATTTGACCGGAATGAATCCCATGTCGTTCATCACCTTCTTCACCGTCGGAGAGCTGGTCACGATGACGCTGCTCGCGGTCGGCTATCGCGGCGCAACTCCGCTGTGGCATGAACTCGTCGGCGCTCGTACCGTGATCTTCTGGCTGATGATGGGCGGTTTCGTCTGGGTCATCGGAGATCTGTTCCAGCAGTACGCGACGAAATATGTTGGCATCAGCCGCGGCATTCCGCTCTCCAACACCAATCAGCTTTGGGGATTGCTTTGGGGCATTCTCGTCTTCCACGAACTGCAAGGAGCGGGACGCAGCGTCTACGCGCAAGTTGCGGGAGGGTCGATTTTAATGGCGCTGGGAGCGGTTGCAATCGCACTGTCGTCGGCGACTGAGCGCGAACATTCTTCTTGGCAAGATGCGGCCGATCGCGAAGGCCAGCGTTACGGAATCGAAGATGAATACGTCCGGGCCGGGATGGAAGGCCGCGCTTACGAATCGGTATCGACCCGCAGAACGCTGCTCGACTGGATCGTAATTTTCGCCGCGACCGGAATCTTCGTCGTCCTGGCCGCCATGGCAAAGTTCCCTCACATTGCCATCAGCATCTCGTGGGCAGCGGCGCTAACGATTGCCATGCTGGCCCTGCTGGCTACCTGCGGCATCGTCCTCTGGCGGACTACGCAGTTCCGGTAAAATAATTCCGTCCGTGTGCGACAGCCTGCCCGTCGATTCCCGTTGTTGAACTGAAAATCGGGGGTATCCCCGCTCCCCCTTGATCTCTGGAATCATCGAGTTAGCACGAAATTCCCCGCAAAATCCGCAGCCCAAAGGACTTAAATACTAAAATCCTTGAAACAAAGGACTTAGCACGCGACGATTGCTCTGAGGCAGACTCGTAACGGCTCAGCCATGATCGCGCAATTTTAAAGGTGAAGTAAAGGTTGGATGTCACATGCAGCTGTGGAAAAGAATGCGAGCCCCCAGGGGAACTTGACATTATGCCATAACTAGCATATTTCTAGAGATGAACATGCTCGCCACTTCGATGAGGCCGCTCCGCTTCATAGGAGACTCGCTGGAAGCGTTGCGCGAGTTGCCCGAAGAGGTCAAGAACGAGATTGGGTTTGCCTTGGAGCGTGTCCAGCGGGGCAAGATGCCCGAAAATGCGAAGCCACTGAAAGGGATTGCACCGGGAGTGCTGGAGATCGTTTCCGACTTCAGAGGCGATACGTTCCGGGCCGTCTACACGGTGAAGTTCCCAAAGGCCGTCTACGTTTTGCATGTGTTTCAGAAGAAGTCCAAACGGGGCATCGCCACGCCGAAACACGAAATCAATCTCGTGGAAAAGCGCCTCGCGCAAGTGGTGGAACTGGAAAAGCCGAGCAGAAAGAATTAGGTCAAACAGGACGATGCCCAACGGGGACGAATCACGAGGAAAAAGCACACAATGAAAAAGCAAAGGAACGGCTACGTACAAGGCACCGGCAACGTATACGCCGATCTGGGTGTTGCTCATCCCCAGGAGGCGCGCGCCAAGGCTGATCTGGCTCACCGCATCATCGACATCATCGAAGCCCGCAAACTGACGCAGGTGCAAGCCGGAAAGGTCTTAGGTGTGGACCAACCCAAGGTCTCCGCTCTGAAGCGGGGACGTCTCATCGATTTCTCCATCGAGCGGCTTGTCGGCTTCCTACTCCTGCTCGGCCACAACGTGCGGATCACCGTCACGCCCAAACCACACTCGAGCCGAAAGCCCCCGACGCTGGAAGTGACCGGGGCGGACGCCGTCGCATCCGCTCACCACTAAGAACGGCGGTCACAGTTGCAACGGCCAAGCAGCTCGTCCATGAAGTCATTTCACGCTGGATTGACAGGATTTTCATCCAAAGAGTAATGTTGGCACCTGCCTGTTCCCCTCAGGCTGTGAATCCAGAAGTCACAGTTGCGTTCCCATCAAGAGATTTTGTCAGTCCGCTAAGGAGCCAAAGCACTTGAAAACTCAAGCCAAGAGATACCCGTTGGGAACGAATCGAACAGCGAAGACTTTCGCACGGCTTTTGCTCATATTTATCGCGATCACAACGACACTTCTGCTCTCCGCCACTTTGGCCGAAGCTCAGACCGAGGCCGTGCTCTACAGCTTCAACAACACTCAGGACCTCAGCGAACCCGTAGCTTCGCTGATTGTCGACCACGCGGGGAACTTCTACAGCACTGCCGAAGGCGGCGGAACTAATCAGTGGGGCGGGATTTTCGAACTGAGCCCTCCTGCTGCGAAAGGCGGTTCTTGGACAGAGTCGATCCTGTACAACTTCACAGGAGGAATCGACGGAGCTCTGCCCGAGGCTGGCTTGGTCATGGACGCCAGTGGCGCGCTCTACGGCACCACGGCCTATGGGGGAACTGGGGCCGGCGTGATATTTCAACTGTCACCCCCATCGAAGCAAGGCGATGCTTGGACAGAAACTGTCCTATACACATTCACCAACGGCAGCGACGGTGGTGGCCCAACCTCCACGTTGATCTTCGACAAGATCGGCAACCTCTATGGCACTGCCCATACCGCTGGTGCCAGCAGGGGTGGGGTGGTTTTCGAGCTCACGCCTCCCGCGACCGGCAACAGCATCTGGAGTTACAACGTAATTCACAATTTCACTTCGCAGCCGAAGTCGGCTGGAGCGTATGCCCCGTACGCAGGTCTTGTAGCTGGGCCGAAGGGATCTTTTTACGGCACCACGACGGCTGGCGGCGCGAACAATGGCGGAGTTGTATTCAAACTGGCACCACCGACAAACGGGCAGGGGAAGTGGGTCGAGACCGTCCTTCACGCATTCAATAGCATTGGTGACGGCACAATTCCTCAGGCCAGCCTTGTTGCGGGTAAGGGAGGGATCATGTTCGGGACGACGCTGGGAGGCGGATCGAGCGGCCTTGGGACTGTGTATGAACTGACACCGCCGACAACCGAAGGAGGCTCGTGGACCGAGAGCGTTCTGCACAGCTTTGGCACGGATGCAAGCTCTCCCACTTCGCCTGTGACACTTACCTCCGGCGGTACGCTCTACGGGACGGTCGCGAAAGGTGGTGCGAATTACGGCGGTATCCTATTCAAACTGACACCACCACTTGTTTCCGGAGACCCTTGGGTCGAAACCACACTGTTCTCTTTTCCTTCCTACATCAACCCTTCGGGCTTATCCCTGGTAAATGGAGCACTTTATGGTACGAGCGAGTTCGGGGGCACGGACGACTACGGGACTGTTTACGAACTTTCGTTCTGATGACGTTGCGCAAGAAAAATCGGGGAAACGCTACAACAAATCGAAACGAGCCGCAACGGCTAGTTAGTCGCCAGTGGTGGCGAGTTCGCGGTTCGTTACCTCTTTTTGTTTGCAGGTTCTTGTTTGCAGGCCCAGGCCTTGGGCCGACGCCGCGTCCGTAGTTGGGTTCGGCGGGAATGCTGGCGCCGCCAAACGAAAAGACGCGGTCCAGGCACATCATTGCATCGGCTCTTCTCTTCTACCGTCCCTCGCGGGACTGGTTGTTTCTTTTGCGTTCTTACCCCGGACTTACGTCCGGGGCTATTGTCGGCCCGCCCCTTCGACTTCGCTCAGGGCAGGCTTTCGGACTGCGTAGCGGCTTCGCTTCACGAAGTCGCTACTTCGCTCAGGATGACAAGCAACCGGGACCAGGTCCCCAAGTTTGAGAGATGAGTCTTCGGTCATGCGTAGTAATCTTTTATGGTTATAAGTCAGGTTTCTTGCTATACACTTCAGGTCGTCTTATGGCCATCTTCATACAACTCACATCTCTCATGTTTCTTGCTGGCTACGCGATAAAGGACTCGGAGAGTACGACGTGGAAGTTTGCGAACATCGGCATCGTTATTGGTTCCATGCTTGGCGGAGCTGTTCTCGCCTTCGTGATCGGCTACATCGTCCACGACGAGGAGTTTGGGATGGCGGAGGCGATGCCGCTCTCGGTAATGACAGGTTTCATCGGTGCCTTCGGAGCAATTGCGGGGAATAAGTGGCGTGCCGGAGGTATTCGAAAAGGCCACAAAGTTCGGCACATTCCGAATGATAAGACCGTTATATAGCGCTTCGCGGCTAGAGTGAAAGTAGGACTTTATCGCAGCGTTGAAAACGCTGCGCCACCCCAAAGGCAAGGCGCTTCTCTGCATTGTGCTATTTGATTCTTGAGGCGTGGCCCCCACTTCTCGCAAAGGAGGCAAGAAATGGGACATCCCTTTTTCCCGCTGGGCCCCGAGCCATTTGAGAACTCCCTGACACGCCCGGAATGCTGCGGAGATTGCAGGGGTCCCCTTCGACTTCGCTCAGGGCAAGCTTTCGACTGCGTGGCGGCTTCGCTTCGCGAATCGCTACTTCGCTCAGGATGACAAATCCAGGAATGTGCCGCTGCGAGAAATGGGGCACTCCGCTTTTGACTCCGCCATCCTTTACTAATAATTTATGGATCTTTTATTCGAGGTTTATGGGATGGCAGGTCCAATGATGTAGGTGAGTGATTTCGGGCTGTGTGTAAATGGGCCTATGCGCTTCACTCTCTAGTCAGCTCTCTAATACAGGGGAGCCCAGGCACGATTAAAGAATCGAGAAAGGTCACATCGATGTCGATCCAAGAAGTATCGGCGGAACAATTGGCAGAACTTTTCCACCACTATCACCAGTCGCTGGGGCAAGAATTTGGCTGCGCGAGCGATTCAGATGCTGAAGCATGGGAGCAGATGCCGCAATGGGAGCGGAGTCGTCGGGTGGCAGCTGCGCGTTTGGCGTTACTGGAGTTGAACTCGGCAGCCAAGCAACGACAAGTCTCGAGGCCTTATTTTGCAAAACCCGGCGAAGCCGAGTGGGGTTGCTGATCCAGAGATTCGCCCGGATAGAGTCGAGCCTCCCCATTCGTTCCAACCCTAGAACAATTTCAGCACTCCTTGACACGCCGGGAGTGCTGCGGAGATTATAGGGGTCCTTCGACTGCGTAGCGGCTTCGCTGAGCGAAGCCGCTACTTCGCTCAGGATGACAAGCCTGAAAAATTCCGGCCCGCCACAAGGGCGAGCCGGGTTGGGAAGCGCTACAACAAATCGAATTAAAGAAGTCGAACTTTACATGAGTAGCTACATGCGACCAACGACTCTTTAGTTAGTCGCCGGTGGTGGCGAGTTCGCCGTTCATGACTTCTTCGGTTTGCAGGCCCAAGCCTTCGGCCACGCCGCGTCCGTAGTTGGGATCGGCTTTGTAGAAGTGGCGCACCTGCCGCTCCTGAATGTTGCGCGGAGCATTCGACAAGCTGCCGACGATGTTGCCGATCAGCCGCTTCTGCGCGTCGGGCTTCATCAGCCGAAACAGGTTCCCCGGCTGCGAGTAGTAGTCGGTGTCGAGGCGATGGTTGTGGCGATCGACCGATCCGCTGATGGTGCGCGGCCGCTCGCGATAGGCTGGATCTTCCTTCGGGCCGTCAAAGCTGTTCGGTTCATAGTTCGGCTCGGAACCGAAGTTGCCGTCGAAGCGCATGGCTCCGTCGCGGTTGTAGGTGTGCACCGGGCACTGCGGCTTGTTCACCGGCAGCGCGTCATAGTTCGCGCCCAGGCGGTAACGGTGCGCGTCGGGATAAGAGATGAGACGCGCTTGCAACATTTTGTCGGGCGAGTATCCCATGCCCTGGACGATGTTCTTGGGCTCGAACGCCGCTTGCTCGACTTCCGCAAAGTAGTTTTCAGGATTGCGATCGAGAACCAGTTCGCCCACTTCCACCAGCGGATAGTCCCCATGGGGCCAGACTTTGGTCAGGTCGAAAGGATTGATGTGATAAGTCTCCGCTTCTTTCTCAGGCATGATCTGAATGGAAACTTTCCACTTGGGGAAGTCGCCGTTGGCGATGGCGTTGAACAGATCGCGCTGCGCGAAGTCGGGATCTTTTCCCTTCATCGTTTCGGCTTCTTCGCCGGTAAAGTTCTTGATCCCCTGTTTGTTCTTGAAGTGCCATTTCACGTAGAAGAGTTCGTTCTTGGCATTGATGAGGCTGAAGGTGTGGCTGCTGAAGCCGTCCATGTGGCGGTAGCCGTAGGGAGTTCCGCGATCGGAGAAAAGAATTGTCACCTGATGCAGCGACTCGGGCGAGAGCGACCAGAAGTCCCACATCATGGTCGGAGACTTGAGGTTGGTTTCGGGATCGCGCTTCTGTGTGTGGATGAAGTCGCCGAACTTGAGAGGATCGCGAATGAAGAAGACGGGAGTGTTGTTGCCGGTCATGTCCCAGTTCCCTTCTTCGGTGTAGAACTTGAGGGCAAAACCGCGGGGATCGCGCTCGGTGTCGGCTGAACCTTTTTCTCCGCCGACGGTGGAGAAGCGGATGAAAGTAGGAACCGTTTTGCCGACGTTGGAGAAAAGTTTGGCGGTGGTGTACTTCGCCATGTCAGGGTTGGTGCAGGTGAAATGTCCGTGCGCGCCGGATCCTTTGGCGTGAACGACGCGCTCGGGGATGCGTTCACGATTGAAGTGAGCCATCTTCTCGAATAGTTGAAAGTCTTCGAAGACCACGGGACCGCGAGGTCCAACGGTGAGCGAGTTCTGGTTGTCGCCCACGGGACGTCCCGCTTCGGTTGTGAGTATGTCTTTTGGTGCCATAGTTATCTCCTTGAATTCCTGGTGACGGTTGTGGAAGACGCGCCTGATGAATGCGGCTTACTTTCCTTGGGATGCTTTCAGTGTAGAGAGTTTTCATCCATAGGGGAAATAGGTGCGATATGATTTGTGAAATAGGTAGAAACTATGGGTTGTGAAACACTGATGGATGGACAAATGGCAGTATCGGTGGAAACTCCCTTACAGGCCCGGCGGATGCGAGAAGCTGCAAGGGATCCTTCGACTGTGTTGCCGCGTGCTTCGCCCACGGCAACTTCGCTCAGGATGACAGACGTGTGGTGAGTATCGATTATGGAAATTCATCAATTGAGATATTTCTGTGCGGTGGTGAGGGCGGGGAGTTTTACGCGAGCGGCGGAGGAGTTGGGGATCGCACAGCCTTCGCTTTCGCAGCAGATTCGCGTGCTGGAAAAACAAGTCGGGACGCCTCTGTTTGAACGGCTGGGGCGCTCGATCCGGCTGACGCCGCATGGGGAGGCGCTGAGCCAGCGGGCGGTGAATATTTTGCAGCAGGTGGCGGAGGCGCAGTCGTCAATGGCGGACTTGCGCGAGGGCGTGCGCGGCAAGCTGCGGTTGGGCGTGATTCCGACCATCATGCCGTATTTGATTGCACCGCGCATCGGAGAATTTCTGGAGCGGTATCCGGAGGTCGAGGTGCAGTTTTCGGAAGATACGACACCGCGGCTGATTGAGCGGCTGCAATCAGGCGATCTGGATCTGGCGGTGTCGGGATTACCGGTGAGGAATCCTGACATTATTTGCAGCGAACTGGGGCAGGAGGAGTTGTTTCTAGCGGTGGCGGAGGATCATCCACTGGCACGGCGGCGCGAGGTTGATTTGCAGGACCTGCGCGATGAGCGCCTGCTGCTGCTGAAAGAAGGCCACTGCCTGCGCGAAGATGTGCTGGCTTGCGTACGCGCAAAAGCTGGGCTGCGGGCGGCGTTTGAGACCGATCAGCTGGCGAGTATTTTTCAGCTGGTGCGGTCCGGATTTGGATTGACGGTAGTGCCGGCGATGGCGGCGTCGCATTCTGCGGGCTGCAAGTTGGTGGCGCTGCGCGGCAACAGCTTCCGGCGCATTGGATATTTGCGGGCGCGGCGGCATTCTGTTACGCGTCCAATGCGGGAGTTTACAGCGTGGTTAAGAACGCTGCTGCCGAAAGCTTCTTCTAAAAAGCTGGCTCGGGCGGGTGCGGTGTGTGCTACCTAGCGCCAGGGGAAATCAAAGGCTTGAACCACGGAGGACGCAGAGGAATGCTTTCGCTTCCAATGGGTTGATTTCGTTCTAGACAGGCTGCTCAGGCTGGCTAGACTGGTGGGGCGAAGGAGATCATTATGAAACACACGATTCCCGTTATTTGCTTTCTGCTCGTGGCTGGAGCGCTTCAGGTCACAGCGCAGGTAAATCCTTACAAAGACGGCACACCCGGCGTTACCGGATACCGGTCGGAAGTGCTGGCTGAGGTCATGATTCAGGAAGACAAGTTCAGCCGTCTCGCGGAGGCGATCCCGGCGGAGAAATATACGTGGCGTCCTGCGCCCGATGTGCGCTCTTTCGCCGAAGTATTTCTGCACGTGAGTGCGGCCAACTATAACGTCTACAAGCTGGTGGGGACGGCGCCGCCTACGGGAATAGACATCAAGAGCCTGGAAAAGTCGACGACTGACAAAGCAAAAGTCGTCGCGACGTTGAAGGATTCGTTCGCACACGCGAAGAAAGCGATTGCGGCCATGTCTGATGCCGATTTGGAAAAGAGCATGGACTGGTTCGGCGGAAAGAATACCGAACGCGGCATTCTGCTCTTTATTGTTCGACACGCGGCTGAGCACCTGGGGCAATCGATCGCGTATGCCCGCGTTGTCGGCATCACTCCGCCGTGGACCGAGGATATGCAGAAGAAGCAGCCGGAGAAGAAAGAAGCTCCAAAAGACAAACAATAGTGAGTCACAAAACGTCAATCCCTTCCCCGCGTTGCGGCGCGGGGAAGGGATTGGTTGGATTGAGCATCAGAAGCGCGTTACCGGGGCGGCAAGCCAGCGTTCAGGCTGAATACGGTGCCGTCAGCAAAATGGCCCCTGGAAGCTTTGCCACCCTGGTAGGTCGATCCCCACAGCGTCCCATCTTTAACCTGGATAAGCCCGGCTGGATAAGCGCCAACCGCTGTCGACGAGGAGAAAGACGTGAGAGTTTGAATCAGAGTTCCATTTGAGGGCGAGAGTGTAATGATGTCGCCGTACCCGGTGCTGCCGTTGAAATTGGCCATCCAGAAGTTGCCGTCACTGGCCAGCATTAATCCATCGGGGCTGCCGCCGCCGTCGATGGTGGTGTAGAACGGAAAGAGCTGCAAATGGCTGCCATCCGGTTGTACTTCGAAGACTCCCAAGCCGTTGGTCGCGTAAATGTGATACAAGCCATAGATGTTCCCATTCGGACCAAAAATCAGCCCCGACGCTGGGGCAGACGGCAGACTGTTGAACCGGGGGAAATTCAGCGCGACGTTTTGCACTGTGCCGGTCGCCGGAGTGTAGTGGAACAAATTCTCTCCTGCCGTTCCGGCGTCAAGCCCGTAGAAAGTGCCGTCCGCGGCGAGCGTGAGGTTTGAGGGAAACGCCCCAGTAGTCGCGAAATCGAAGCTGAAGACAACCTTATAGGCTCCGGTGGCCGGAGTAACGCGAAAGATCGTACCGCAACCCTGATAGTAGGGAGCGCACGAAGCGCTCGTTCCTCCCTGATAGGACGCGCCGTAAATATTGCCGTCCGTTCCCACCACCAAAATGCCGCCGGACCCATCGGCACAGTTCGTGGCGGAGCAGAATTTGTGGATAACTCGAAAACCCGATCCATCCGTGTTCACTCGATACAGGACCCCAGAGCCACAGTAGCCATCGCAGCCACCGATCCCGCCAAAGAGGGTGTATCCGTAAAGCTTTCCGTCGGGACCTTGAGTGAGCAGACCCGGGAGGTTGCCGCTTGGGTAATTCTTATTTGTTCCCGGCGTGAATGTATGCAGTAGGGTGAACGTTCCGCCAGGCGTGAGGGAAAATACAGTTCCGCCGGTGGGCGTTGAGCTACCTTCCATAGAATCCTGAGCAGCGCCGTAAAAGTTTCCGTCGGAGCCCTGGATTAGAGTGTCGGGCCGGCCGCCGTCAGGACAGGGGCCGCTAAACTGGAAAGCGCTGCCGTTACAAGCGAAAGTGTAAACAGCAACCGGTTGCGAACCTGTGGCGTAGGCAGCACAGGCTGCCAGCAGCGTGAAACAAGCGATCAAGGGAAGCTTTGCTTTCATGTTTCTACCCTCCACACGGAAGATGCGAACTGAGTTTTGCAGGGGTCTAAACCCGCTCTTTATATTTCAGGGTGGGAGTGCGGTTGTCAGGGGAATGTAAAAGAACTGGAAAAATGCTGTCACGACCTCACTCGCAGAGCGAGGATTCGACGGGTGTGCTAGATTCGGAAGCTTCATGGATTCCGCACCCACGATTGTCGCATCAGCGATTGCCGCACCTACGATCGTCACACAGGGGCTGACACGGCGCTTCGGCGAACTGGTTGCCGTGGATGGCATTGACCTGCGCGTGGCGCCGGGACAGTTCTTCGGATTCCTTGGGCCGAATGGCGCGGGGAAATCCACCACCATCAAGATGCTCACGGGATTGCTCGCGCCGAGTGCGGGGCGGATTGAGATTTTGGGACTCGATCTGAACGCCGATCCGGTGAACGTAAAGCGGCAGATTGGCGTGGTACCCGAAGGCATGGCGCTGTTTGGGCGGCTGACGGGCGCGGAGTTTCTGAGTTTTGCCGGACGCATGTATGGACTGGATCGCCAGACCGCTGCAAAGCGGGCGGCTGAGTTGCTCGACTTTATGCAGCTTGCAGATCAACCAAAGAAGTTGGTCACCGATTATTCGCACGGCATGCAGAAAAAGTTGGCGCTGGCGGCGGCCGTGATCCACGGCCCAAAGGTGCTGTTCCTCGATGAGCCGTTTGAAGGCGTGGACGCGATTGCCGCCGGAACGTTGAAGTCGATGCTGCAAGGGATGATCGCGCGAGGAGCGACAATTTTCCTGACTTCGCACGTGTTGGAAATTGTGGAACGGCTGTGCAGCCATGTCGCGATCATTCATCAGGGAAAGCTGGTGGCGCAGGGGTCGCTGGAGGAGTTGCGCGCCGGGGTCGAGGCGCAGACCTTGGCGGCGGGAGACGGTACTCATCCACCGCCGGGCGAGAAGATGACGTTGGAGCAGATTTTCCTGCGGACGGTGGGTGGGACGCGGGCGGAGCAGGAGTTGTCATGGCTGGGGTGATGGGCAGAAACGGCAAGAACTATTGTGCAAATAGGATGCTCGTGATGGCAAGGTCCTCAAAGATCATCGGAAGCTTTGCACTGGGATTACTCACGACCCTGCCGAGTATCGCGATCCGTATTCAAGCTCAGACCGGAACGCACGGCAAGCCCATTATCTCCGCCTACCGCCGGAGTGACGAGGGCCCCGGCAAAATGCGACTTCTACCAGGGTACGTCGCTGGTTTGCCTGAAGGACAGACATGTATCGATACGGAGTGCGGACATATTTGGAATCCGCGGGGACTCACGGTCGATTACGACATAGGCGGCTTGGCTGGGGTAGAACTAGGCCCGGAGCCGCCGGAAAGAATGGCCGAATATTTCTTCTGGTACGGAGAGGCAAGCATCAATGGCCAGATTGTTCGGTATGCAGTATCCGGTGGTGACAAGCCCACGTCCCTGTCGGTATCGTTCCCATGTCGTACGCGAATTTCAACGCTAACATACGCAATGAAGGCGAGATTCAGACGGTCATGCAGATGGTCCTGACGTACCAAGGTGTCGGTTACACGCCTCAGGCAGAAGGCATAGTCGATGGACGCGTTGTGCAAAGTGATGGAACGCCGTTGGAGGGGGTCGAAGTTAGTCTTGGACACTCTAATGAAATTAAGGTGACGCGGACTGACGACAAAGGCCACTTCCGATTCCTTAGCATTTTGCCGGGTCGCTACGACCTTATTGCCAGAAATGCGGGCCATGGCGACTGCGCCTTCTCGCCACAGCACCAGCGAATCAGGGCTGATCGGGCACAAATTCAAATACGATCATTCACCGTGCACTGCCGATGAAGCGAGAAACGACTCAGGCGAATGGCCGCCCTGCTGCTAGCTACCGCATCGTCTTTGATTGGATTTCGTCGCATGAGTGAACCCAGCCTAATGCTTCGCCGACGCGGTCAACTCACTACTATCGCCGAGCTGCGCTGGCGGATGTTCGTCAACGGGCTGCGTACGCGGCACGGCAAGGCTGAGCTGGCCTCACGAATTCTGGTCACGCTGGCATTTGCGCTGGGCGGATTAGGTGGGTTCAGCGCCGGAGCCGGGCTAGCCTGGTATTTCGTGTCGCAGGGCAAGGCGGAGTTGCTGGCGCTGCTGCTGTGGCCGGTGTTCTTTTTCTGGCAAGTCTTTCCGGTGATGGCGACCGCCTTCACCAATAATCCCGACTCGTCCGATCTGTTGCGCTTCCCTCTGAATTACAGCTCGTATTTCTTGATCCGGCTAGTGTATGGCCTGTTCGATGCGGCTAGCGCACTTGGCTGCCTGGGACTGTTAGGAATTTTGGTGGGAGTGGGATCGGCGCGTCCGGCGCTATTCCCGTGGGCATTGCTCGTGCTTCTGACGTTTGCGCTGTTCAACCTGGTGCTCATGCAGACCGTGTTCGCGTGGCTGGAGCGTTGGCTGGCGCAGCGACGGACGCGTGAGATTCTGGGCGTGGTCTTTATTCTGTTCATGCTCAGTTTTCAATTAATTGGCCCGATGGTGGAGCGGGTGACTCACGGACCGCAGCCGGGGCTGCATCGAGCGACGGAGACAGTGACGCTGGTGCAGAGCGTGTTTCCGCCGGGGCTTACGGCGGCTGCGATTGCGCAGGTAGCGCGCGCAGATTATGAAGCCGGATTCATTTCCCTGCTGCTGCTGGGAATTCTGGTGACGGCGCTGGGAACGCTGCTACATCTTCGTTTGCGGGCGCAGTTTCGCGGAGAGAATTTGAGCGAAGCAGGGGCGCGTCCGGCGATTGCACACGCGCAGGAATTGCAGTTGGGGTGGAATCTGCCGGGATTTTCTCCAGCGGTGGCCGCTGTATTCGAAAAAGAAATGCGTTATCTGGCGCGGAGCGGTCCCATGCTGCTGACATTGATCATGCCGATTTTTATGCTGGTGGTATTTCGGCTGGGACCGATGAATCCGGGGCGGCAAGCGCATTTCATGACGCGGGCGCCCGAAATGGCTTTTCCGGGGGCAGCGGCGTATGCACTGCTGGTGCTCACAAATCTTGTCTACAACAGCTTCGGCGGAGATGGTGGCGGCATTCAGTTTTTTTACGCGTCGCCGGTGAGCTTTCGGCAGATTGTGCTGGCCAAGAATCTGGTGCATGCCGGAATTCTGATTTTGAATACGGCGCTGACATGGTTCGCGGTGAGTTATTTCTATGGCACGCCCGCGCTGGCAGTAACAGTTTCGACGATGGCGGCAGTTCTATTTGCTGCACCTTTGAATTTTGCGGCGGGAAACTTGCTCTCGGTCTATTCGCCAAAGCGGCGGGATTTCTCAGCCTTTGGACGGCAGAGTGTTTCGCAGATCACTGTGCTGGCAAGTCTGGGAACACAGATTCTGATTGTAGGCATGGGAGTCGCGGCATTTATGGTGGCGCGTTACTACAAGAATCTGTGGATCGCAGCGCTGATTTTCTTGGCGCTGTCGGCAATCTCGATCACGGCTTACTTGATGGTGCTACGGCGGTTCGACGGCATTGCACTCAGACGGCGCGAAGTGCTGATAGCGGCGCTGTGCCGGGCGTAGGGATTCAATACGGCATTTACTTCTTGTCTGGTTGGGCCAAGAAACGGTATCCCACGCCCCTTACGGTAAGCAAGTGGCGTGGCTGGGCGGGATCGTCCTCGAGGTAGCGGCGCAGCCTTACAACGAAATTGTCGATGGCGCGGGTGTCGGTGTCTTCGTGCAGGCCCCAGACTTCTTCGAGAATCTGTTTGCGCGAGACGACGTGGCCGTCGTTGCGGACCAAGTGGCGGAGAAGTTCGGATTCCATCAGCGTGAGATGAATGATTTGCCCGCCGGAGCGCAGTTCGAGAGCGCCGAAGTCGATGGTCTTGCCTTCGAAGGAAAAAGTTCCAAAATCTCCGACAGCAGCCAGGTCGGCGGGCGGCGCGTCAGCGGAATTTTCTGTGGCGTTAGGCTGGCCGGAGCTCATCCATTGACTGCGGCGCAGCAGGCCTTGCAGGCGCGCTAACAGAATAGAAAGATCAAAGGGCTTGGCCAGGTAATCGTCAGCTCCGGCGGCAAAACCTTTTAGCACATCTTCGGGGCGGCCGCGCGCTGTGAGCATGAGCACGGGAATATAGTTGCGCGCCGCGCGTAACTCGGAGACGACGCGGAATCCGTCTTTGCCGGGGAGATGGGCTTCGTCTTCAACGACCAGAACGCGGCTCATGCCCTGCGCCTCGCGGAATCGGTCTTAGTGGCGGCAATTCGGGGCAAGTCGAGGGTGACGGTGGTGCCTTCGCCTTCGCCTTCGCTTTCGGCAAAAACTTTGCCGCCGTGCTTCTGGGCAATCATCTTCACGATGAACAAGCCGAGCCCTGTGCCTTTGATGTGCGCTAAGGCGCGCGGAGTCACGCGGTGGAAGCGCTTGAAGATGCGTTTGATGTCGTCGGCAGGAATGCCAATGCCCTGGTCCTGAACCTTGAGAACGATGCGCTTTTCGTCAGGCGTCTCGAGGCGAACCCGGACGTCGACCTTATCGCCGGAGTACTTGACGGCATTGTCGAGCAAATTGAAGACAGCTGTGCGCAGATCTTCAGCGCTCCCCAGCACAAGGGGTTCAGTGCCGTTGATGGAGATTTCTTCGTAGTGCAGAGTCGCTGGCTCGAGATGATGGCGGGCAACGGCTGCCTCCATGGAGTCGCGCACGACCTGGCGAAAGTCGACTTCGGATTTTTCGCGTCCTGCTTTCTTGTCGCCGGCGCGTCCGGCGCGAAGCACTTGCTCGATGGTTTGGGTGAGGCGGTCGGTGTCGCTCAACATCAGGCGATAGAAATCCTGGCGCTGCGGTTCTGGCAGGTCGCGGCGCAGAAGAGTTTCCAAATGCAAACGGATGGAGGCGACCGGCGTCTTCAGTTCATGCGTGACGGCGTTGATAAAGCTGTCATGCTGCTCGTTGCGGCGAATTTCGCGAACCAGAAAAATCGTGTTCACAATCATCCCGGCGATGATCAGCGCGAAGAAAATCAGGCCAAAGAAAAGCAGGACGCCTTCGCGCCAGTTGAGGATAATCCAGCCAACATTGAGCGCGACCGTCAGCGCGACCAGGCCAATACCCAGACAGAGAAAAAAGACGATAGTTCCGCGGCGACTGGTGATGCGCATGGCGATTCAAGTGGATTCTACCGCGTTCCGGCCCTGCCGGGACCAGGACTAGTGATCGGCGGAACCCTCCACGCTTCCCGTGACGTTCTTCCTCTCTCCATAAAATTCCTGCAATACGTAGAACGCCTGTTTGCGCTGGCCGCGATCAGAAATGAGACCTTTGCGGTTGTAGAAATTCTGTACACCCGCCAGAGGCCGGCGAGGCGAACGAAAATCCATGAGCACCCACGGAGACATTCCCGCCAGCGACGGTATCTGCCGCAACATGTTGATCTGATGCTCAAAGAGATTCGCCTGATACTCTTCAGTGAAGCGTGTTTGCGCATCACCATGCGTCCCGTAGACCGCGCCCGCTCCGAATTCACTTACAATCAACGGTTTCTGATATGGGCTGCTCCAACGGATGGAATCGGCATCTTCAGGCCGATGTTCGTACCAGCCGACATATTCGTTCAGCCCCAAAACGTCGAGATATTGTCCCACCGGATCCTCGATCGATCTGGTGTTCGGCGCGACGGGCTGAGTGTGATTCAGAGCCGAAGTGATCAGGCGGGTCGAATCCAGAGTTCTGGCGTACTCCGCCATCGCCTTCAGAAACTCTGTGCGCTCGGGCTTGACCGGCGTTTCGTTCGAAACCGACCATAGGATGATTGAAGCGCGGTCGTGATCGCGAGTGATGATGTCGCGCAACTGCGCTTCCGCATTCTCAAGCGTGGCCGGATTCTGCCAGGCGATGTCCCAATAGACGGGAACTTCTTCCCACACCAGCAGGCCCATGCGGTCGGCAAGACGCACCATTGCTTCGTTGTAGGGATAGTGCGCGAACCGGACGAAGTTGCACCCCAGTTCCTTCGCCCATTGCAGAAGCGTGAGATCTTCTTCTTCGGATGCGATGCGCCCACTGCGGAACGGAGCTTCTTCATGCAGGGAAACTCCCCGCAGGAAAATCGGCTTGCCGTTCAGCAAAATTTGAGTTCCGCGGGTTTCGATGGTGCGAAATCCGATCTGATCTTCCACAGATTCTGTGCCGGACGAAATGATGACGCGATAGAGCTTGGGATCTTCCGGCGACCAGAGCTTCTGTTTCGCGGGGAAGCGAAATTGAACCCGACCCTGCGCATCAGTCATTACATTTTGTTGCACCCCGATCTCGGGGATCTGAATGGACACCGCCTGTGGCCGGGTTGCCCCGTTGAGCTGAACCCAACCGGCAATCTCGCTAGAAGAACCCTTGGCCAGTTGCATGAAATAATCCTGAACAAACGTTTCCGGAACATCTACCAGATCGACACTGCGGGTGAGGCCGCCGTAGTTCCACCAGTCGGTACTGAGCGCAGGCACGCCATCCGCATGACGAACGTTATTCACTTCCACCACCAGGCTATTCTGGCCATCGACAACCTTGGACGTAACATCGAAAACAAACGGAGTGAAGCCGCCCTCGTGCTCGCCAATTTTTTCGCCGTTCAAATAAACGCGAGCAAAATAGTTCGCCGCTCCGAAATACAGCAATGTCCTGCCTTGAGCACGTTTGCGATAAGAAAAATACCGTTGATACCAGACTGGGCCCTCGTAGAACAACAGCGTCTCCCGTTGCGTGTTCCAGTCGCCGGGAACTTTCAGGGTTCCGGCCGTATCGAAGTTGTATTCCACGAGGTCGCTCGGATCTTTGGCCTTGCGGTTCTCGTAGAAGCGTGAACCCAGGCCGATTTCATAGGGATCGACGATGACATTCCAGTTTCCGTCGAGATTCAGGCGAGTGCGTCCGGGAATGTTTGCAATCAGGCTGGAAGGGATTGGCGCAGCAACCGCGAGTGTCGCAGACCATAGCAGAAGTGCGATTCCGAATCTCATAGCCTCAAGAATATAATCCGATCGACACCCTCGAACTCGACAAATCTTCATAAATTTCTCGCAAACGACAACGGCCCCGATCTATTAAGACCGGGGCCAAGCTTTGAGAAAATTGCGAAAGATATTAGTCGCCTGCTACTGACGGTTCCAAAGCTGCGGCAATCAGCTGTCCGTTGGGCGCGGCTACCAAGCCTTTTTCAAGGTCGGCTAGTTTTACGCGCTTGACGTCCCAGGCCAAACCGAGCGTCTTCAGCGCCCAGATGCCGTACCAGTTCATGTCAACTTCATACCTCGTGAAGCCGTGTTGCGCCGCGGTGGGATGAGCGTGGTGATTGTTGTGCCAGCCTTCGCCGAAGGTGAGTAACGCGACCCACCAACTGTTGGTGGAAAGATCACGGGTGGTGAAGCGGCGCGTACCCCAGGAGTGCGTGGCCGAATTTACCAGCCAGGTCGCGTGCAGGCCGACTACCGTGCGCATGAAGATGCCCCACATCAGGAAGGGGAGTCCGCCAATCGCCAGCAGGATCATGCCAAGTACGATCATGGGAACGTAATGATATTTCGTGATCCAGACATGGAATTTGTCTTTGGCGAGGTCGGGAACGTAGCGGGCGAGAGTGGTGGTGTCATGGTGCATGGACTTGCCCATAAGAATCCAGCCCATGTGCGCCCACCATTTGCCTTCGATGGGGGAATGAGGGTCGCCATCCTGATCAGAATACTGATGATGGATGCGGTGCGTGGCTACCCAGAAAATCGGTCCGCCCTCAAGCGCGAGCGTGGCGCAGACGGTCAGGAAATACTCAACCCACTTCGGAGTCTTGTAGCCACGGTGCGTGAGCAAGCGGTGATAAGCCATCCCAATGCCGAGGCTGCCCGAAACCCACCACAGGAACATGGCGACGAAGAGCGCCTTCCAGGTAAAGAAGAAAAGCGCGGCGATGGCGCCCACGTGAAACAGGCCCATAAAAATTGCCGTGACCCAATTGATTTCGTTTTTTGCCGCTTGCCGTTTTTCCAGATCTTCTAGTTGCATGTCCAAGAGGGTCCCCGTTTCAGCCTTGAGTTCGTACGCTTGAGTTCAACGTTCGATTATTAAGCTAACAGTCGGTGAGATTGGCGACTGTAATACTTGTGTAATAGCGGGTTTCGGGGGATTACGGCGGTAACAAACGGGAAGATTCCCCGGTTGGTCAGGGCTGTTAGTCAGAGCCAATTCTTGGCACGATATTTTTCGAGTCCGGCCTGCGTCACCGTGCCGAGTTCCGCAAAGAGTGCGCCGTCTGGAGCACGGAAGTTGAAACACGACTTGCCTTGCATGCGTTTCTTCAGCTCAGGTGAGAGCGTTTTTATCAACTCGGGATGGGTGTAGAGAGGCATGAGGTGATAGCTGACGTAGGCCTTGCCGACCATAATTGCGCCGAAAAACATGGGGCTGCCCTTCCAGCTTTTCGATTGCGTGACGAGGTAGTATTTGTGGGGTTCGTTGGCGGTGACGCGGAATCGCTCGGAAAAGGCTGCCAGGACTTTTTTCAGTGCGGCAAAAGTGATGGCGAAGTCGGCACCAGACGTGGCGTTTGGCCTGGTCTTGGGCTTCGGCGCAGCTTTGCTCTTTACCTTCGGTTTGGCACCCTCTGTTTTCTTGGCTTTAGTTTTCGACACGGTCACTCTTTACGCTGCGTTGCTGCCTTTGACCTGCACACCAGCCCACTTTTCGAGCAGTGTAAGCGTGGCGGCGTAGTCCAGATCGCGGCTGCCTTCTTCGGTGGCCATTTCGTAGATTTCTTCGACCGTCTCCAGAGCGGGCAGTTTTACGCGCGCTTCTTTGGCGGCCTCGAGCGCCAGTCGGATATCTTTGTGCATGAGGCGTAGCGGGAAATTCGGTGTGAAATCGCGCTGCAGAATAAAAGGTCCTTTATAGTCCACCACTCCCGAGCGCACCATCGTCGATTCAATCAGAGCGAGCAGCTGTTCAGAGTCAATTCCGAGTTTGGTGGCAAGGGTTAAAGCCTCAGCAAAACCCTCGAAGATAAGGGCAATTTGCAGATTCATGGCGAGTTTCGTGGCCTGGCCCTTGCCGGTGCCGCCCATGTGGAAGATTTTCTTGCCCATGGCCGCGAAGAGAGGTTTGAGGCGCTCGATGACCGGTTCGTTCCCCCCAACCATAAAAATTAGGGTGCCGTTTTGTGCACCGATCTTCGATCCGGTCATGGGGGCGTCGACCCAGGCAACGCCTTTCTGCCCGACACGCGCGGCAAATTTTTCAGTCGCTGAGGGAGAGATCGTGCTCGAATCGGCGATGATGACACCCTCCGTGAGCGATGACTCAGCTCCATCAGTGCCGAAGATCACTTGTTCGACGGCGTCGGTGTCGGAGACGCAGAGCCACACTACTTCTGCGCCCTGCGCTGCGGCGGCAGGGTTTGGAGCCACGCCGGCGCCGTCAACCAGTTTGCCGGGAGTGCGATTCCATACCGTTACTTCGTGACCCGCCTTGGCCAAATTCGTCGCCATAGCGTGGCCCATAATTCCCAACCCTAGAAATGCAACTCGCATTCGGCACTTCTCCTTGTCAACAAAAGATCAGTTTGGATTAGATATGAGGCGTGCGACCAGGGTCAAGCAACTGCCGCCATCGCTCTGGGGATCAGTGTTGCGAGATTGTTGCGAAGGTTGAAAATATAGGGAACATAGAGGATCGCAGGAAATTTTTTGGCATCAACCCTTTCTAGAATCGCGGCCGATCGAGCGGATTCTCTTTAAACCATTCGGCTCGCTGCAAAGAAATGGGGACATTTCCATTGCGCCAAACAAAATCGTTGAAGGTTTTGAGATTGAAGCGGTCCCCGCCGCGAAGGCGGGCTTCGGCCAGAAACATGGTGATCTGGAGTTTGCCGGTCTGATATGAGATGGCCTGGCCCGGAGTCGTTGCGAATAGCGCTGCTTCTCCACGCGCCGTGGCCAGGTCCATAGGAACCATCTGCGAAAGATATTCGGCAGCCTGGGTAAGAGTGAACTCTCCCAGCGCGAGCTTGACGTCAACCTCAACTCGCAGAGCGCGCAAACGCATGAAGTTGTAGATGATCTCGCGCGTGTGCGGAGCATCGTCGAAGAGTCCGGCTTGCAGCATCATTTCCTCGGCATAGAAGCCGATACCCTCGTTCGCGCCCGAGTCGTAATAGTGCTGCCGAATGGGATCGGAATTGTGCCAACCCAGCCACATTTGCATGTAGTGTCCGGGGACGCCTTCGTGCACAAGATCAGGCCGCGGGTCGCGCGCGCTGGCATTAGCGAAGTATCCCAATTTCTCGGAGGGGTTCTGGGTCCAGCGAACACAGTTCTGGTTTAGGCGCGCCGGACCAGTGAAATCATCGAGTTCACCGAATCCGCTCAGCGTTGTGAGATATGCGGGTAAAGCTCGAATTGTGTAATGCGGAAAGTCACTGGGGACGGTCAGAATCTCCTGTGTCGCCAGAAACCGGCGGACATCAGCTTCCATTTCTGCCGTGCGTTTCACCTGATCGTCGATGCTGGCGAACATTTTAAGGGGTGGCAGATTATTGTTGCGTTGCCTCTCTTCTTGCTCAAATGCGACCGAGCGCGCCCACTCCTGGCGGCTCATTTCCAGCAATTGCTCGGGAGTGAAAGGGTAAAGTGCGACGTACTTTAGAAAATAAATGTAGGCATCACGGCCTACAGCAGTGGCGGGTGACATCGTGGGAAGGCGCTTTTCAAGCCATGTTCGGAACGACTCGAGCGCGGCGGTGGCTTGTTCGACTGTGGGGGCAAGTTCTTTTCCATGGTCGCCAGTGAGGAGAGGCGCTACGTCGTGAGCCACTACCTGGAGTTCCGGACGAATGTTTGTCAGCAAATCGATGGCAAGTTTCGCGAAGGGCGCCGCGGGCTGTTGCAGATTTATTTTCGCCTCTTCGAGAAGCGACGGAATATTTCGCAGGCGTGCAATTAGTTCCGCGCTGCGCGCTTCGTCGAATGGTGGAGGCAGAAGTAGGGTCTCCAGAACCGCTGTCATGGTTTGATCCACATAAAACATTGGATCG